>Ga0308156_1000099_pt1 | contig 263619 bp, 286 predicted proteins | sample PhyAR2_FD_201041 | JGI IMG/M metagenome (GOLD analysis project Ga0308156, IMG submission 201041) | Phyllosphere microbial communities from UC Gill Tract Community Farm, Albany, California, United States - DLSL A.R2 | ecosystem: Host-associated > Plants > Phyllosphere > Unclassified | place...
CCATCGAAAGCTTCTTCGCTGTGCTCAAGTCAGAGCTCCTGTATCTCAAGGAGTTCGATGACATGGACCACTTCAAATGTGAGCTCGAGCGTTACATCGAGTACTATAACCATCGTCGTATCAAGAGGCGACTAAAAAACCTGAGCCCGGTGGAATACCGGACTCAGGTCCTCAAGGTCGCCTGACAAATTATTTATTGTCTAACTTTTTTGGTTCAGTTCAATTCAAATAATTTAAGGGAGTGTGTGACATTTAAGCTGTCTTCGTTTGCTGAGAAGACGGCTTTTTCGTTTGCCAACATATATAGAATTACTGTTCACTACTTTTCTTTGAAACTGCGACCCATACTTCACTATAAACCTGTTCAGGGTCGTCACCGTGAATCGTAAAGGAGATGGCAGGCAAGTCAATCAATTCATAACCAGAGGAAGGTAACCATTCAGAATATGATCGAGCCATCGTATCTTGTAAAGTTGCTGGGAAAGGTCCACGATTCGGGAAAATGACCCATGTCGATGCATCGATGTACAACTGTTCAAGTCCTATACCGGAATCAGTTAATTTTTGCGTTGTAGCATATCCTAACATATGAGTAAGTGAACCGGTTTCTTCCTGGAATTGTTCCTCATGATCAAAAGATACATTCAATATATGATTAGGATAAAGATCGGCCATTGCCTTCATTTGTCGTCGTTGATCCGTCGTGATGGATTGGGCAAGCTCAATGATGGATTCATTAACCCCTTCAAATTGAATTGGTACACGTTTAGAGACACCCGTTATAAAAAATGAACTTTTTTCTTCGATTTTAAACTCCATTGAAGTTCCTCCTTTAATTTCTAAATAAAATGTGAAGGGAGGAAAGTTTTTTTGAATCTGATGTTTTATAGCAAATGACGGTAAATAACCTGACCAGTTACGAAAAGCTCTCGAAAAACCTTCTACAGAACGGAAGCCATACTGGAAGGCGACCGTAGTGACAGAAGCACCTTGAATTAAGTCGCGATTCGCTTCTGATAAACGCCTTTGTTTAATATACTCCGTTAGTGTTACCCCGGACATATAAGAAAACATTCTTCGAAAATGATAATCGGATAGTCCTGTCAGTCGAGTAATGTCTTGAGGTGATAGTTCTTCCGTCAAATGTTCATCGATATAACGCATCAATTGATTTAATTGATCGAGCAATATTTATTCCCCTCCTTTCACTATTCACTATACGTGTCGCTGACAAAGGAGACTTGATTCTTTGCATACGAATTAAGTCGATTGGTGAGAGTCATCATTGTGGACAATTTATATTATCTTCTTTTTTAAAAAGAAGTAAAAGCTTCTACTCCGTCAGATGAACTTATGAATCCGGTTTCACGCTTCGACGCACAGACGTAACAAATTATGTAGAAACAAGCTATATCAAACTTTCTGCATAATTTTCAGAATATTCTCCAGATAAACTCCTAGCACGAGCTCTTAAACGTATGGTATTCTTTCGAACGAAGTACTTCATCTGCTTAGGGAGCGGATCAAGTCGATCATCATCAGTGGGGGTTTATTATGTCTAAAACTGTTCCAACATCATTTATCATCGTCATCGGTATGATGCTCTTCGCCTTGTTCTTCGGGGCAGGCAATCTCATCTTTCCACCGATGCTCGGACAGCTCGCAGGGGAGCATGTCTGGGTCGCCAATGCCGGTTTCCTCGTTACCGGTGTCGGTCTACCATTGCTAGCGATTCTCGCTTTCGCGTACTCAGGGGAACGCGATCTACAAGCGATGGCGTCACGTGTCCATCCCGCATTCGGAATCGGGTTCTCGGTCATCTTGTATCTGGCAATCGGACCATTCTTTGCGATTCCACGCGCCGGAACGGTCTCATATGAGATCGGAATCAAGCCATTCTTCAGTGAGTCAACGAGCCACTGGCCTTTACTCATCTTCACGGTCTTGTTCTACACGGTCGCTTGTCTTTTGTCGTTGAACCCGACGAAGATCGTCGATGTTGTCGGTAAGGTACTGACACCAATCAAGATTACGTTCATCGGTCTCTTGATCGTCGTCGCCGTCCTTCATCCAATCGGAAGTTTTCAGAATCCTTTGAAGACATATCAGTCGAATGCCTTCTTTAACGGTTTCCAAGAAGGATACATGACACTGGATGCACTTGGGGCCTTCGTCTTCGGTATCATCATCATCGCAGCGATCAAGGAAAAAGGCGTCACGTCAAAGCGACAGTTGTTGCTGATTTGTACGAAAGCGTCATTGATTGCCGCAGCCTTACTTGCAATCACGTATACGGCGCTAGCCTTCATGGGTGCGTCGAGTGTCTCGGAGATTGGTCAACTTGCAAACGGAGCGGAGATTTTGTCTGCCGTGTCGGATCATTACTTCGGTGAGTATGGTGCGATCTTACTCGGTCTGATGATTACAGTCGCCTGTATGACGACGAGTGTCGGGTTGATCACGGCGTGTGCCTCGTTCTTCTCGACCCTCGTGCCGAAAATCTCATACGTCAAATGGACGATTGGTCTATCAGTCTTCAGCGCACTCGTCGCGAACATCGGTCTGAATCAATTGCTCGCCGTCTCAAAACCAGTCTTGATGACGCTTTATCCACTGGCGATCTGTCTCATCTTCTTGACGTTCTTGCATCCACTCTTTAAAGGCAAACCAGCCGTCTATCAAGGGGCGCTGTGGATGACATTCCTCATCAGCTTGTTTGATGGATTAAAGACAGCAGGGATTAACGTCTCAGCTGTCACGGACGTGTTCGATGTAGTATTACCGTTTGCTTCCGTCAGTCTCGGGTGGGTCGTTCCAGCGATCATCGGCGGGGTGATCGGAGCAGTCGTTGGTAAGAAAACAGCGGAGACACACTCGTCGTCGCGTGTGGCTTAAAAATTAAGTCCCTTCACTCAGATTACACTGGGTGAAGGGACTTTTTTGTTGTGACGGTGGAACGTACTTTAGCAACAGTTGTTGACAAAAACCGGCAGAGTGATGCTATAGTGTTAACGAAAATGATATTCATTATCAATTAGGGAAATTCAAAGTTGATATACGAAAAAAACATCAGGTAGCAAATGTTTTTAGGAGTGAGTTGGAAATGACAGAAGCACTACATACATTTCGAGTGAGGAAACACGCATTACAAACAGGAGGACAATTGGCGTTACGTCCGAGTTTGATCGTCGTCATACAAGGCGCTGGCATTACCTACACGGAAAGAAAACGTCTAGAGGCGGGAGAAGCCTGTTTCGTCAAGAAATCAGGTGAACGATTCATCGTTCAGGAGGGGCATTGTCTTTTGTATCAGTTAGAGGTTGAACTGACGCCATTTCCAATCTTCCGACAACCAACGAATGAACTAGTGGAGTGCTTAGAACGAATGCACAGTTGTCCAGAAACAATAACCGGTTCTCTTAGACAGCATCGCTATCTGTATCAACTGCTGGAGCAATTAAGTGAACGTCGTCATGAGCAGACGTTTGAGGAAGTGACGTCCCAGTGGTTAGAAGAACTCGGGAAATCAAGAACAGTCAGTGACTTGGCAAATGAGTTGAACATGTCACTGCCGACGTTTTCTCGTCAATTCAAAAAGCACTACGATCAATCACCAAAGGAACTGATTCATCAATTGCGGATGCAACGGGCGAAGGAGTGGATGATTGCACATCCAGATTGGACGATTGCTGAGATCGCAGAACGTGTATCAATCAATGATGAATTTTATTTCAGTCGTCTCTTTAAAAAACGTGAGGGACTATCACCAAGTCAGTACCGGAAACGGTTGATTCCACGGGTCGGAATCTGGAGTCAGGCGTTGTTGCAAGATCACTTATTGGCACTTGGCATTCAACCGGTCATCGCACCGTCTTTTCCGACACAATATCGTGCGAACGGGGTTCCAGACTTTTTAAGTGAAATCGAAGGTACACGACTATACGACGCGTCAGCAACGATTTTACCGGAATGGTTCGAGACATCAAATCTCGATCTCGTTTTACGGACACCGATACGAGGTGAATCACCATCTATGTTGACGTCTTGTCCGGTCATCGATATTCCGAAACAAACTTGTTGGAAGGATTACTTGTATGCTGTTGCTACGGCAACCGATATGCTTGAGCGAGCGACTGATATCATCAACGAAGTCGAGACGCTTGAAACAATTGTGAAGCAACAGTTCGAATTCAATCGGAATGTGACATGGGCCGTCATTTGGATCAGAGACTCAGAAATCAGACTTTACGGACGAACAGGGCATACGATGTTGGATTTTCTGTTCAATGAAATCGGTCTACGAGCAGTGGAAGGACTTCCGCATACCGTCTACATGACGATCGGTCTAGAAACATTACAGCAGTTGGATCCGGATGGTCTGTTCATACTGTGGAGTCAACCTGCAGATGTGGAACGAATTCGAGGAACGAAGGCGTGGCAAACGCTTCGTGCCGTTAGGACGGGGCGTATATTTTACCCAGACAGTGTCGATTGGGATCCGTGGGGACCACTTGGGAGAATGCATATGTTACGTCAATTGCATACGAATATCAGTGATAGGAACTGTTTTGTTTGTCCATGAAGAATGAAAAGAAAATCCATGTCACTCACCATTGATAATGATTATCATTACAGGTGGAGTTCACAATGAGGCAGAGAAGGCTGATAAATGAACCTAAAAAGTCGTCGCCTTGTCGTACGAATGTTAGGGAGGATCGTTTGTTTGATTGGTGTTAAATCTCACGACGATACGTGACTTCTGGCATTTGATTGATTGTGAAAACGGATTGAAGGAACTTGAAAACGTTTTACTTAACATAAGTGCGTATACGTACCATCAAAAACGGGGAAACCCGTTTTTCTATTGTTATGGAATGAGAATGATTTTCAATAAGAGGAGGAGTAGAGCGTGCGAACATGCGAAGAACAAATCGAGCGATTAGCGACCGAGGTGACGATTCAATCGTTCATGAACAGCTACATCAGAGAAGTGAACCCGGGCGAATGGGTCAACGAGAGACCGTTTGATGCATCCAAGATATCCTCTTTTTATTGGATGAAACCGTATCTCATCGAAATCAAACGTCGTTCCATCATCGGACGCCACGAGATTGGAATAATCCGTGAAGAGACAAAAAGCGGATGGCGGGAAGTGTCAGCCATGTCCTGTATCATCACCTGTTGCATCAGGCTTCAACAAAAAGATCCGGATCAGACGGACTTACTCTTTCGTGTTCTTGACAGTCACCGGACAATCCAATTGATTTTGGAGGAACAACTGAATGCACAAGAGCAAGAGACGTTCATCGATTATGAACAACGCTTGTGGTGTGGTCATTGGTTCCATCCGACCCCGAAAAGTAGAGTCGGTATGACCGACTGGCAACAAAAAGCGTATGCGCCTGAATTCCGTCAGCCGTTTCAACTTCACTATTTTACGGTACATGAGACATTGCTCGAGGAGCGTTCAGGTAGCTACGAGACGATTAGTCAGCTGATGGAGAACCAACTGGCTAACTCAATTCAGGCGACAGCACAAGAGCGAATCGTTCCGATTCATCCGCTTCAAGCCGAGTATCTGTTGCGTCAGCCGACAGTCGAGCTGTGGATCGAGCAAGGTATTCTCCGTTATCATGGTGCAACTGGACCACTCTATAACGCAACTTCGTCGATCCGGACCGTCGAAGCACTCGACCGAAGTCATATGTTGAAGTTATCCATACCTGTCCAAGTGACGAACTCAAGACGCGTCAATAAGCGGCATGAATTAGAGGCTGGTTATTTGATGTATCGCTTGTTTCGTCATCTGTCTCTGCCTGATACGTTTGACCTCATTCACGATCCTGCATATTTAGCGATACGGACTAAACAAGAGACCGGATTCGAAGTCATTTTGCGAGAGCCAGCACCCCACGCGGTAAATGTTGCAGCACTCGTCCAACCAGCATTGCCGGATTCAGAATCACTCCTGTTGCGGCTCATCCGGCAGTCAGGATCCATTGAAACGGAGCATGTCACTCGGTGGTGGAAACAGTACTTGGAGTTGACGTTAGGAGCGATCGTTACACTATATGAGGAACAAGGAATCGGGCTCGAGGCACATCAACAAAATAGTCTCATTACATTTGAAAAAGGATGGCCAGTTCGATATCACGTCCGGGATAATCAAGGCTATTACTTAGCAGACACGAATCGAGATTCCTTCATCCTGCTAGAACCGGAGTTGAAGCATACGACGTTGTTCTACTCAGAAGAAGTCATTGCTGAGCGTTTGACGTACTACATGATTTGGAACCATCTAGCGAGTGTCATCGACCGATTGGCAGCAGACACATTATTGAACGAAGAAGTTGCTATCGCGTTACTGCGTGAATGGTGTCAGGTACGAGTTGAAAATCTAGAAGGGAGAGGCAGAGCTTGGCTTTTGATGTTGTTAGAATCGTCGACACTTCCATACAAGGCGAATTTACTAACACGCCTTCAAGGACTCGATGAACTCGAAGTCGAGGGGGAACGGGTTTGTTTCGTCGACTTGGATAATCCGTTACGGGAGGGAAACTATGCTTTACGACAGCAAAACACGCATCTGCAAACAACTTCTTGAGAGTCTGTTATTTGAGCGGATTCTTCCTTTTACTGAAACGATTGTCGGAACAAAGCATTGTTTTACATTCCACTTAAAAGATAGTGAAGTGACAGTCGAAGGCAAACGTGGTCCGTTCGACCGAATACGGCTCGACATCAAGACGTTACGCTCATCGAAGTCATCCGGCGTCAATGACTGGTTTGAGTATCTTTTGACGCAATTGCCGATCTCGGACGACTTTCAGGAAGAGTTGCGACGTACACATGATTTCGATGACTTGTCGCAGCGACATCGTCTACGAATCCACCGAGCAGGCTTCGGTTATGAAGAGTTGGAGCAGACCATCATCGAAGGGCATCCCTACCATCCTTGCTTCAAATCAAGAATTGGCTTTTCGCGTGCCGATCACGAGGCATATGGACCTGAAGCGGGCAATCGCTTCCAGTTGCATTGGGTCGCCTTGCCGCCTACGCTCGTTCAAGGAAATGGGATCATGCCGATTCGACGAATACTTGGACAGCATAAACTTCACGGTTTTTTGGAAAAGCTAGAGAGCTTGAATCGAATCGATTATCAGATTCTTCCTGTCCACCCATGGCAATGGTCACGTATCAAGCAGGAGGTGGCGCAAGTCGGAGGTATCGACTTAGGAGAAGGCGGGGTATTCGTGCAAGCGACGCAGTCGATTCGAACCGTTTTTTGTCCAGGTCACCCCGAACTACCGCATATCAAATTGCCACTCGACTTGAAGCAAACGTCAGCCGTTCGGACTTTTGCCGTGCCGAATGTCGTGGCAGCTCCTGCAGTATCGGATTGGTTGAAAAAACAGGCGAGTGAATTGCCGGTGACGCTGTTATCTGAATTTGCTTCATGCGTCGGCTCGAGCGGTCCACTTGCGGGTCGGGTCGGCTGTGTCTTTCGAGAAAACGTCTTGACGTATGCTCAACCGGGCGAGCAAGTCATGCCTTTGACGGCACTTGCTCAAATCGAGGTCGACGGAAGACATTTTCTAGGACCGTGGTTGGAACGATATGGTCATGAACGGTGGCTTCGTCGATTCTTCGTTGTCTATCTCGAACCGATCATCCGACTCGTCACTGAGAAAGGAATCGGTGTGGAAGCTCACGCCCAGAATACGTTACTTGTCTTACGGGACGGATGGCCGGAACGGATCATTCTCCGCGATTTTCATGATAGCGTCGAGTTCGTCACCGAGTTACTCGACGATCCATCGGATGTACCCGATTTTAAGAGGCTACATCCTGATTTTGATGCACCGCTCAACACGTATTACGAAATGTCACACCCGCTTGCCTTACGCGAACTGCTGTACGATACATTATTCGTCTATCATTTGACGGAACTAGCGTATCAACTTGAACAGACGGAGAACTTGAGTGAAGCGACGTTCTTTGATTGGATGCATCAGACGATCGAAGGATTGCCGATTGATCGAGACCGACTAGAACGAATCGGATGGTACGAACAAAGAGTAACAGCAGAAGCCTTACTGGCACCACGGTTTGGTTTGACGAATCAAATCGATGTAAAGAATTCACTCGTTCAACGAGGAGAGGAAGACGATCATGCTATGGATTGAGAAAGAATGGGTGACAGAAGAAGAATTGACGACACATGAACTGGTGAAGCAATCGTTCATAACGGAAGGGAAGACCGTAGCCATCTGTACGTCAGATACAAAAGCGTGGTTAGCCCTTTGTCTTGCGATGCGCCGAATGAATGGAACGATCCTGCCCATTCATCCGGATACGCCAGTTTCCGGTGCTGAGCGTCTAGCGACACAAGCCGGATGTGGTTATTTGATTTATCAAGAGACCATCGTTTCGCTTCCGGAAGCAGAAAAACGTGCGGGTGGATTGATTCAATTCAGTTCCGGTACAACGGGGCTACCAAAAATCATTCACCGGACATGGGAGTCGATCGAGACGGAACTGAATGCTTATACGAACAGTTTTCCGCTGACGACGAAAGCGACGATCGTTGCTTGTCCGACGACGCACTCATTCGGATTACTGTGTGGAGTGTTCGCGACTTTAAGACGTGGAGCAACACCAGTCATCCTACAAGACTTCTCACCGCGTCATGTGCTAGCAATCCATCGTTTGCATCCGGACGCGATCATCTATACGGCACCGGGACTGGCGTATGCGATGAGTTTGTTCCCGCAAACAGTTCACGCAGTGATGATTTCCGGGATGACATTACCAGAAAAGTGGTTCCGTTCGATTGAACGGAAGACACATCATTTGCTTCAACAATATGGCTGTTCAGAAATCGGCTGTATCGCACTTCATCCGAATCCGTCGAGTCCGCAAGCGATCGGCTTTCCACTAGAGCATCTTGAGATTGAAACGGGCACGAAGGGAAAACCAGCAGAATTAGTCGTTTCGCAACAAGGCGTACGGATCGGTACGAAGGATTTGATGTACTTTGAAGACGGGCTGCACTTTCTTAGCCGGCTCGATGAGATGATCAATGTGTCTGGCTTATCCGTCTATCCAGGGGAAGTCGAAGATGTCTTGTATCAGCTTCCGACCGTCGAGACTGTCGTCGTCTTTAAACGAATGGATGCGTTTCAAGGAGAGCGCGTCTGCGCTCAACTCGTGACGACAGCATCAGAGGAAGAACTGAAACAACATTGTATGAAGCATCTCGCACCACATCAACGACCGACGGAGTGGCAAATCGTTGAGCAAATCGAGCTGTCTGCGAATGGGAAAGTGAGTAGAAAACGATTGGGGGAACAAACATGTCCCGTTTAACGATTGCGCAATTCGAAGATATACTGACCGAACAGCTCGAATGGTCATCATCTGTCGCTGTCTCGACAACAGACTCTCTACGAGATGATCTAGGACTCGATTCGATGCGCTTGATTCATCTGTTGCTTCACCTTGAATTGGAACACGGGTTAGTGATTCCCGATGAGCACATGTCAGCCCTGCCCAAAATGCGAGTAGAAGAGTTGATGTCTGTTTTACAGGAGGTCGCACATGATTAAAGTACACTGTCTCGTCAGTTGCGTCTGCGAGACGATCAAACGATCGGACGCGGACCATCGTCCCTATTACTTTGGCGTGTGGGACTCTTCGTTCTCCTTGTCAGCCGATTATGTCCTCTCACATCATGATGAGAAGATCGATCATCAGGAGATGCTTGTTTGGTATGAACAGCTTTATGGCATACCTGTCGAAGAATGGTATGATCACGAGCAATCAAAGGAACTGAATATCGCACATCTTATTAAACGAGTCGAACAGAAAAACGAGGACGAGTCAGTGATTGTCATGTTGGATTTAGCTAGTCTACCTGAGCGCGAAAATAAATTTCACCATGATGTGTTTCCCCACTACGTCATGTTAGAGGCGACAGAAAATCCGGAAGTATGGCACATGCTTGATCCTGATTTCCGATATGAAGGTGATGTTGCACGCGAGCGTATTCTGGAAGCGGTACGTCATCCTGCTGTCGCTGGTGGGTTCGCGTTTCAGAGTACGGATGTTCGAATACCGGACGCGACGACGGTAAGTGCCTATTTCATGAGTTGTCTAAACGTACATCATCCATTGACCGAGGCAGTCAGACGTGTTGTGCATCACTATCGTAAACAACCTGAGGGATTACCGAATGCCTTAAAGCAGTTACCTGTCATTGCCATTCGAAAATACGCCTATGAGCATGCATTTGCTTATTTATATGAAACGATTGGACGCGACTTGCAGACATCTGATTTTGAAGAATGGACGGATGAGGTTGAAACATTAGTCAATCAATACTCTGTCATCCAGCATCGGGCTGTTAAATATGCTGTAACGCGTCAACCGGAAGTGTACTTGGAAATCGAACGATTGATCGAAGAACAATGGGCACGGGAGAGTGCAATTAAACGGCAACTCGTCGACACGTTCCATGCGTATCAACGACAGGAGGGGATTGAACATGAAACTCGCACTTTGCACGATCAGCTATCGGCATCATCTGCGTTCATTTAATGATTTGATCGATTTTGCTTCAGAAGAACGCTTTGACGCCATTGATATCTGGGGCGTTCATGCTGAACATTTAAGGATGGAAGAAGTCGATCGGCTGAACTCGTCCCATCTGAACGTCAGTATGTTGAGTCATTATTTAAATTTAAACGCATCGATGTCAGAACTACTTGCGGAGACAAAACGACTCTCGCGATTAGCGACACGAATCGGAACGGAGCGTATCCGCATCTTTGCTGGTAATGAGGCGAGCCATACCTTATCCGATGCAAAATGGGATCAACTCGTTTATCGATTGAAGGGGATTTGTCGTGTCCTTGATCCTGCAGGACAGCGATTATTACTTGAATTTCATCCGAACACTGCAACGGATACGGTTGCGGCAACGATACGTTTATTACAAGCGATCAATCACCCGGCATGTCGGATCAACTTTGACGTCTTACACGTCATCGAATCAAAGGCAGATCCCGTCGAAGCATACTTCAGACTTGCAGCGTATGTGGATCACCTACACTTAAAAACAGTGGCGAATGCTGAACAGTTTTCAGTTTTTGAACCAGCAAATGTCTATGCGGCAAGCGGATCGCGGGAAGGGATGGTTCCATTGTTCGAAGGGATCGTCGATTATCACCGGTTCTTTGAAGACGTTTCAGGTCATCTCGATCACTTGACGGCTAGCCTCGAATGGTTCGGTCCTGATCCGGACGAGCGATTAAGAAGTGATCGGAGTCTCATCACACAAGCTCTTGAAAGAGTACCCGTTTTGTCAAAATGATTCGAATCGATGGGGTTTAAACGTTAGTAGAAAAGGAAATTCCTCTACTGTATGTCATTGACTATCGTGTCCCTTACAGAAAGGATGTTGAAACATGTCAGAACGTGTCTTCATTAGTCCCTCAAAGTATGTCCAAGGAAAGGATGTCATTGACCGGCTCGGTACATATGTGAGCCCGTTCGGTGAAAAAGCGCTCGTCATCGCGGATGATGTCGTCTGGAAAATCGTCAAGGAACGCGTTGAACAATCGTTGTCTAGTGAAAACGTCGGCATCGAGAAAGCCGATTTCAGTGGCGAAGCCTCACGGCATGAAGTAAAACGAATCGCGGAGCAAGCAAAAGCGGCAGATGTTCGGTTCGTCATGGGTGTCGGTGGCGGGAAAACGCTCGATACGGCAAAAGCGGTCTCAGATGAGCTGAACGTGTCCGTCGTCATCGTTCCGACGCTTGCTTCGACCGATGCCCCGACGAGTGCTTTGTCCGTCATCTATTCCGACGAAGGGATTTTCGAAAGTTATCGCTTCTATAAGAAGAATCCTGATCTCGTTCTCGTCGATACGAAACTGATTGCGCAAGCGCCGGCGCGTTTCTTTGCGTCCGGAATCGCCGATGCGCTCGCGACTTGGGTCGAGGTTCGGAGTGTCGTCGCTTTTGGTGGACAGACGATGGCAGGCGGGCGACCGACAATTGCGGCACAAGCGATTGCCAAACGGTGTGAGGAAGTCTTGTTCGAGCATGGACGACTGGCGTATGAATCCGTCCAGGCGCAAGTCGTCACACCAGCACTCGAAGCCGTCGTTGAGGCGAATACGCTCTTAAGTGGACTCGGTTTCGAGAGTGGTGGATTAGCTGCAGCCCATGCCATCCATAACGGTTTTACGGCGCTTGACGGTGAGATTCACCACTTGACGCACGGGGAGAAGGTCGCCTTTGGTACACTCGTCCAGTTGGCGCTCGAAGAACATCCACAAGAAGAGATTGAACGCTACATCGCGCTCTACACGGATCTTGGTCTACCGGTGACGCTCGAGGACGTCAAGCTAAAGGATGCGTCGCGTGAAGATATCGTCAAGGTCGGCGAGGCAGCGACCGCTGAAGGTGAGACGATCCACAGCGGTTTCAACGTCACGGCGGACGAAGTCGCGGATGCGATCATCGCAGCCGATCGCTATTCAAAAGCGTATCTAGCGAAACATGCTTCTTCCTGATTGATGCGTTCAAATCCGCTTCCTCTACCGAGAGGAAGCGGATTTTTTATGAGTCTATATCGATTTGCCCTTGAATTCTTCTTAAAAACACGCTATCTTTATAAAACGTAATGATTACGATTTAATTCAGGTAAAGGAGTTTTTGTGATGACGGATCGATATGAATGGGTGATTGTTGGCGGAGGAATTCATGGGATGACGGTATTTAATGCCTTAAGTGAAAAAGGAATAGACCGAAAGATGATTCGAATCATCGACCGTCATGAGCAGCCACTTATGAACTGGCGTAAACAGACCGAACGGATTGGCATGCCTTACCTACGTTCGACACGTGTTCACCACACTTCGACGAATCCGACGAGTCTCAGACATCATGCTGAAGAACAAGATTACACACATCAAGCCTTCAAGGATACATACGGGCGACCATCCTTGGAACTATTTAACGACCATGCCCTTCAATTGGCGCAACGAAATGAAGTGGAGGCGAGCTGGGTACAAGGAGAAGTCACACGACTAAGACGAGAAAGTGGAACGTGGATCGTCTCGACAGGTGAAAGAGATTTATTGGCAAACCGTGTCGTTCTCGCTCTCGGGCAATCGGAGCATCACGTCATGCCAGAGTGGGCGAAATCGGCGCGTCATCTGTTCTTATCAAAACAAGACACACCACCGGTCGTCATCATCGGAGGTGGGATCAGTGCGCTGCATCATACGATTCAATGTGCTGAGCGCTATCCCGGGCAGGTGATCCTCCTTTCACGACGTCCGCTCGAAAAAAGTGCGTTCGATGCGGATCGGAAGTTCATGGGACCAAAAGGACTTACACCATTCAAGTCCTTGTCGGCTAGCGAAAAACGAGCGTTGATCGTACAGGAGCGTCGCCCCGGAACGGCAACACAGGACTTGATTCAACGTGTCCGACATTTGATTCGGGAAGGGATCATCAATCATGTGATCGGTGAAGTTGAGCAGGAAGTCGGAAGCGGAGTAAAGCTGACGGATGACCGCATCATCACCGCTGAATCGATTATTTGCGCAACGGGTATCCGTCCGATGGTCGTCGAAGGATCATGGCTTGAAGCCGTACAGCAAGAGTTGAAGCTACCCTTATCGCCTTGCCGGACACCGTTACTGGATGAAACGACTTTTGAATGGGGAGAGAACTTATTCGCAACTGGCAGTCTCGCTGACTTGACAGTCGGACCATTCGCTCGATCGATTTACGGGGGGCAAGCCGCAGCACGTGCGATTGTCTCAACGATTCAAGTGAAGCAGAATACGCTTGTTTCCGTTTAAAAGAATAGGGAAAGCCCCGACCACATGACTTATCAATGACGTCATGCGGTCGGGGCTTTTTTTAGAGATAATCAAGTGGATTGACGCTGCTGCCAGCTGATGTTGCGCTGTAGACGTACGATCCCTTATGAAGTTCAAAATGTAAATGTGTTCCGAAGGCGTTACCTGTCTCACCGACTGTACCAACTTTTTGACCTTGCGCGACGGTTTGACCGACCGAGACGGAGCGACTATTCATATGTGCATACAGACTGATGAACGGCGATCCGTTGACAGTGTGTGAGACCATGACGTAGTTGCCGTATGCGCCTTTATACTGCGAAGTGATGACCTTACCGCTTGCTGTTGCATAGACTGGAGTGCCTTTCGCTGTGCCATAATCGATGCCGTTATGGAACGTATAGCCGTAAGCGCCGCTTGCCTTACCGTAACCTTGCGTGATTGGACCACTCGTTGGTGTCGCGAAGTTTTTTGACGTAGAGGCTTTTGATGCGCCACTGCTGTTTGTCAGTGTCAAGACAGCATATTTCGAGACGTAGTCAGCGTGAACGAATCGTTTGTCGCCACCGTATAGGAACTTGATCCAGTCACCTGTCCGACCGAGGTAGCGGAATGTTTCGCCTTTATCGACACTTCCGACGACTGCACTGCTCGTCGAGTTGCTGCTACGAACGCGAAGATTGTCGACGTTGATTTTAATCTTATAGATACGTGTTACAGAATATTTCTTAACATATGTAGAAGAGACGTAGACTTTTTTCGAACCGTAGAGGATTTTTGTCCAGTTCCCTGTCCGACCGAGATACTTGTATGTGTCACCTTTTTCAAAACTCGTGACCGTACCGTAAGACGTTGAAGGACCAGTTCGAGCACGTAAGCCGTCTTCCATGACCTTTACCTTATAGAACGTCGTTGCTGCATCCGCACGTGGGATGGCAAACGAAGCAACACTCGCCACAGCGATCGCTGTCGCAGAGACACCTTTCCAAAAACCATGCATGATTCATTCCTCCTGAGTATGTAATCTGTGTGACCAAACCGTTATGTAAATTTCATAGATGAGTATAACATTTACGAAAATGTTTAATTGTTACATTCACATTTCGATATTATTTCAATAAATTATATTAAACAGACTTAATTTTATCTATTTACCAATTGTCGACAAATTCATTTGACAAGATTGGATGGAATTGGATAAGATGAAATGCCATATGAATAACAAAAAAGGTACCCCGAATGAGGTACCTTGAAATGCTTATAAGAAAGCGAGTGGGTTGACACTGCTTGCTGCAGAAGAACCGCTGTAGACGTAGTTTCCGCGGTGGATCTCGAAGTGTAAGTGAGACCCAAACGAGTTACCTGTACTACCGACAGCTCCGATGTTAGCGCCTTTCGGGATCGATTGACCGACGAAGACGGAACGTTTACTAAGGTGAGCATACACTGTTGTGTACGAAATACCGTTCACTTTATGTTCGACCATGACATGGTTTCCATATGCTCCCTGATATGACGACTTGATGACTTTTCCGGCAGCGGCTGCTTTAACTGGTGTTCCAGTAGGTGCTCCGAAGTCGATACCGTTATGGAACGTGTAACCGTATTTGCCGCTAGCGTTTCCGTAACCTTGCGTGATCGGTCCGCTTGTCGGACGCATGAAACCAGTCGACGAAGAGAAAGATGCTTTTTTCGCTGATTTACTAGAAGCGCTGTACTTCTTGACGTAACCTGAATAGACGAAGCGTTTTTCGCCTTTATGCATGATCTTCGTCCAGTTCCCTGTCCGACCGAGATATTTGAATGTTTGACCCGCATTGACGCCGTCGACGATGCGGTGTTTTAACGATGGACCAGTCCGGACACGTAGTCCGTCTGCTTTGATCTTAACTTTATACGATGAGCCTGAAGAGGCTTCAACCTTACCTGTACCCGTAGCTGCAAAACCTGAAACAACGAGGGCGCTCATTGCTAACGTCGTGATTGTTCGTTTCATGAATGTTCCTCCTAAGTTGAATATCTAGTGTTGTCGTCGGAATGACATCTATAGAAGTGGATGCGTTTAGTGTGTGTTGAAGTGAGTAATGCGGTCATTTGACTAACGAGAGTATAGCATTCAAACATCAGACGGTTGTGTTTCAATTTGATTGCTTAAATATATTCTAATAACAATTGTTGTAATATTGAATACATATTCAATCTCAAAATCCTTTAAAATCAAGATGAATCCGTGTTACAACGAGATGAATTTGATGACAAAATGCAATCGTGGGAAATGATGAGAAAGTATGGGAGTCTAATAAGAAGAGAGTAGGTAATGGGATGGATTTGACGTTTACAGTAAATCAAAAAAAGCTTAACATTCGCGCAGTGGCGCTGTTGATTCAAGATGGACATCTTTTGATTCATCGTCAAGGAGAAGATAATTTTTGGTCATTACCGGGAGGGCGCGTCCAGTTCGGTGAAAGTGGTGCCAAAGCGATTGAACGTGAATTAGTAGAAGAACTCGGTCAGTCGATTGAGCCACCGGTCTTCCGTTTCCTGCATGAAAATTTCTTTGAGTACGCCGATCACCAGTTTCATGAACTAGGAATGTTTTATGATGTCGTTTGCAGAAAACCGCTGCCTTTATTAACAGAGGATTTTTACGGTCCAGAAGGTGAAGGATTGACGTATCGCTTCGTTCCGTTCGATAAACTGGATCAGTATACGTTGTATCCAAGCGAATTATCAAAAATGATTCAAACAAATGTGTTTCCGACACTACTGACGAATGACATCTGACTTTTCCAGAAAAACGTTTATAGATGTATCGCAAGGGAATGGTTAATCATGTAGTTCATTCAACAGTGATAAGGGAGCTGATCGTTCATGAGAGAAGAACAGTTCGAAGCGATGCATCAAGAAGCACGAGGACAGACACAGGAACAACAACCCGGTGTCGAGTACGCCATGAAACCAGAACCAATCTACGATGATCCGGATTATGTTGGTTCAGGAAAACTGACAGGGAAGGTCGCGCTGATCACAGGCGGGGACAGTGGAATCGGTCGTGCCGTCGCTGTCGCTTATGCGAAAGAAGGGGCAAACGTCGCGATTGTGTACTTAAATGAGGGGAAAGACGCTGAAAAGACGAAATCGTTGATTGAAGGCTACGGGGTCAAAGCCTTAAAAATCGCAAAAGATGTCAGTCAGCCAGAAAATGCACAAGCGATCATCGATACGGTCATTGCAGAGTTCGGTCAATTGAACATTCTCGTCAATAATGCCGGCAAGCAATTCCCGCAAGATGATTTCCTATCAATCACACCAGATCAATTGAAGGAAACGTTCGAGACGAATGTTTTTTCGATGTTCTATTTAATTCAAGCAGCGATTCCGCATCTGCATAAAGAAGATACGATCATCAATACCTCATCGGTAACAGCCTATCGTGGAGCACCGACGTTGATTGATTACTCAGCAACGAAAGGAGCAATCACGACATTGACACGCTCACTCGCCTCGAGCTTGATTGAGAAGGGAATCCGCGTTAATGCCGTTGCACCGGGTCCGATTTGGACACCTCTCATTCCAGCGACATTCTCAAAAGAAAAAGTCGAGTCGCATGGTGAAGATACGTTAATGAAACGCAGAGGACAACCGTCAGAAAATGCACCAGCTTATGTCTATTTGGCTTCTCGCGATTCAAGTTACATCACAGGTCAGACGATTCATATCAACGGCGGCGATTACATCACGTCTTAAGGGGGAGAACAAGATGAAGAAAAATCCGAATGAAGTGCCTGAACGCGAACCGGATCATCAACCGGACGAAGTCCCGCAGACACCACCGAGCGAGGTGCCGGATACGCCACAGGAAGACCCTGTTCGTCAGCCGGAACCGGATACGTTCCCAGAACCGACTGAAATTCCCGAAACACCGCAAGAGGATCCGAATCCATACTAAGGAGTGAAATAACCACCATCCAAAAATCGGATGGTGGTTATTTCATGGCGAAAGAAAAAAACCGTCTTGACAGTCAAACTGTATGGTGAGTATGATACAGAAGAGAAGTGTATTATTGTTTTAATACATTAAACAGGAAAGGGAGGTCTACCGATGCAGTTCGATCAAAGAAGCCCGGTGTACCTGCAGGTCGTGCGTTGGTTCAAACAACGAATCGCGACTGAGGAATTGCAAAGCGGGCAAGAAATCCCGTCCCGTCGCGAAATCGCCGCACAGCTCGGAATCAATCCGAATACCGCACAAAAAGCATATAAAGAGATGGAGGAGCAGCAATTGATTACGACAGAACGGAATGTCCCGAGTAAGATTACACGTGATCCACAAGTCGTCCAAAAAGTACGGGCCGAGATGCTTGAAGAAGCCGTCTCTGAATTCATCGATGCCGTCAAGGCAATTCAAATTCCACTCGATGAGGTCGTCTCGAAGGTCGAGACCGTCTATCAGGAAACGGAACGGAGGAAGATCGATGCTTGAAGTCCATGGCTTACAAAAGAAGTACGGAAAAAAACCAGTCCTTAAAGGTGTCTCATTCTCGGTTCCGATGGATCAACTGACGTGTCTGATCGGTTTGAATGGTGAAGGGAAATCGACGATCCTGAAGGCAATCGCAGGTCTTGTCCCGGTTAACGCGGGAACAGTTCTCATCGATGGCGAGATCAACCGAAATAAGATTGCCTTTGTTCCGGATATCCAGACGATGCCCGGCTACATGACGGTCGGTGATGCGCTGACGTACATGGCGGATTATTATTCCGACTGGAACCCGGCGACAGCGGATGAGCTAATGCGGATCTTCCAGCTACTCTCGACAGATAAGATCACGGACTTATCAAAAGGGAACCAAGCGAAGGTCAGCTTGATCCTCGGTTTCGCTCTCGATCGTCCGTACTTATTACTCGACGAACCATTCGCTGGGATTGATCTGTTTACGAAGGAACAGATTGCAGGATTATTCTCGAGTCACTTCATGGAAGGACGCGGCATCCTGATGACGACACACGAAATTCAGGAAATCGAGCACTTGATCGATCGAGTCGTCTTCTTACAGGACGGTCGAATCATCGATGAACATGAGACGGAAGAGATGCGAGAACTGTACGGGAAGTCGGTTCAGGACCGGATGCGGGAGGTCTATTTGCGATGAAACAATACATACAATTGACGAATGAAGAGATCAAACGGAGTTTTAAGCTTTATATAATCGCCGTGCTTGTGATGGCAGCGATTGAGCTGGTATCGGTCGTTGTAAACGTCAAACTACATGAGCGCAGAATCGAAGATTACTTGAAGGCGAATACTGCTACTTTGTATGACGCATTCAATGACATTGGAAAAATTTCGTTCATTGATACAACCTCCTTTTTCAGTTACATGACATTGATTGGTATGGCGTTAGTCGTTATTTATACAATTCAGATTTGGTACCGGGATTGGGTTGGTGAAACGAAATATATCTATCGTTTATTGATGCTTCCAGGAAATCGAGCAAGCATTTTCTTCTCGAAGTGGACGACATTACTTTTGATCATCACGAGTTTTCTCGGTATCCAGTGGTGTTTGATCCAATTCGGAAATCTATTATTTAATTGGTCTGTCCGAGTTGACTATCTGGATAAAGACAGTCATCGTACACTAGGAAGTACGTTAGGCGAACTCTTTTCGTTGAATTTGACGAATTTATTTGTAATTCTTTCAATATCGATGTTTATCGTGAGTTTTATATTCCTTCTTGTTTTAATCGAACGTTCTTACCGTAAATGGACTGGTCTTCTGAGAATGGGAGTCGAGATTTTCATCGTGGTTATTTTTACTGTGGCAGGTCTTTATTTCTTAGAGCAAACTAAATTATTGTTGAACTCAGAAAAGACGCTTGTATTGATTGGGTTGTTCGTCCTCTATTTTGCTTATGTGATTTGGAGAAGTCTACGTTTATTAAAATGGAAAATTACGGTTTAAGGAGGACACTATGCGTTCGATAAAATATGTTTTACTTTTAGGCGTCATCTCTATCGTGTCTTTAGGAATTTATGTGGGACAAGTACTTTCGTTCGATAAGACGAAATTCGTCGTTGAAACAAAAAAAGGTGATCCAAACGAAGAAGTCGTCCGAAACATGCAACTTAGTCTTAGTGAGTGGGGACAAAATCCGAATGAATATAGTATTTCGATGAATGGGGATATGACGAAGGATAGTCAAACAATACTTTCGTTACTTTTTTATAATGAATCTAATTGGACCGATGCTCCACGATCGTTCCAACAATTTGCTTGGAAGAATGATACACATGTGTTTACAAAAGATTCGATTACATATGGAATCAATAGATTAAGCGAAAATAAACTTGAACTTCAGTATTGGAATGCGCAGACTAAGAAATTGACGAGCACAACGATTAAGCTGCCTGAAGATCAAATGAATAAACAGTTACGTTTTTCTCCGTTTCAACGAACAAAGGACAAGTTACTCATTGATGCGACCCCTCTTAATAGACAGATTGAAAGAGAATATATCTACCAAATCGATTTAAAAAAGAAAACGATAACTAAAATCAAATTACCTGACCGTTTAGGAAAAGGTGATACGATTCGATCGTTATACAATGGAAAAATGATTGTCGATCAATTAAAAGAATTGGAATATCCTGATGATTTTTTGTCTGAAACCGTCGTAAAGGATGGTCAACAAACAAAAGTATTAAAAGAATTCGATCAAGTCAACGAATCAAATGTCATAAATGATGGTAAATATTATCTAGGACTTCTTGAAATCTCTCTGAAACCATCGAGTAAGAAAAAGTTAAGATGGTTAATCTATGATGTTGAGTCAGAGCGACTAATTACCAAAACGATTAACCTCGAATCTCCTACATTAGAAGAAGATTTTTCCCATACGAGCTTTACTGTAGATCACGACCATATCTATTTCGCTTATCGAACGAAAAAAGATGAGGTCAAATCATTGGTGATCAATCCGGTGACATCTGAAATCGTTTACGAAGCTAATATTCAGAAACAAGGTTCGAAAAATAACATTTATCTAAATGAAGTCGTAACAAATTAATAAAAGTAACCAATTTCTACACATCACTTGAAACCTACCGTTTTCTTCCAATGTATAAAGACTATACGAAGGGGGGACTGACATGCAATTCTTGATTTTTGTCGTTTTCGCAGGTGCCATGTATTGGTTCTACTACAACTTCTTACTCGGGTATCGTAAGAAGAACATCACGCTGACGTTCGATGATCGGTTTTATTCACTCGACGAACATGTCTCAGCCATCGAACAAAAGCTCGCAACGGATGGGCACTCGGCACGTTATCTCGGTGACCGTCGTTTCGAAGTTGATGGCAAACCCTATCTGTTCCTCGAGCGGACAGTCTCAGTCGGCGGGGTTCCGACACAGCAGACGATTCTCGAGCAACAAAAAAAATAACTCTCCCGCGTACGGGAGAGTTTTTTCGTTAGACCGGAATCCGGTCAAGGGGATGCGGTTGCTGCGACGAACGATACCAGCGCATGATCCAGTGATCGATACCGATATGATACGCAAAGCGTCCTGCAGCCAGTAAGGCGATTGACGCTGCTAGGAACAATGGGTTTAACGCAATCGTCCCAGCGAGTAAGTAATTGAGATTCATGATGCTTCCGACGACCAGTGCAGGAACCGTCAACAGACTAAGAATCAACAGGATCCCGACGACGAGTTCCGCGAACGGAATCAAGGCGTTGATCAGCCCGACGTTCGGTAAGGCGAGTTGCTCGATCCACGTCGCATACCACGAACTGACGAGTGCGTCTTCGCCAGTTGACTTCGCGAGCGCACCTTCGAGAAACGGTTTCGCATCGAAGCCATTAATGTACTTACCGATTCCGGCGATGAACCACTGGATTCCGAGCCAGAGTCGGATGATCGTCAATAGACCGAGACCGATGATGTGTAATGCTTTCACTTTCAGACACTCCTCTACTACAACATAGTCCCCATCATACTGAAAAATCATCAGCGAGATGGGGACTATCATCATAACGTCATCGAACCGTCATCGACCTGTTACAAAAAAGGATAAGGTAACGGTTTCATGACCGTTGATCGAGGCGATGACTGATTGCAGTTAATAAAGCAGCAACGAGCGCAACCAGTCCACCGACGAGTGCCGTGTTCATCATCGGACCGTTCGCATAGACGATGCCACCGAGTGCCGAACCAAAAGCAATCCCGACGTTACTCGCAACCGGCATCAATGAAGCGGCGAGTCCTTTTGCTTCCGGATTGAACTTTTCAGCAAGGTCGATCAAGTAGATCTGTGTCGAAGTCGTTAATAAAATCGACATCAACGACATCAAGGCGATGTTGAACAGACCAAGCGGAAGGGATGCTGTCGTGAAGTATAACGCAGCAAGAACGACTGCTTGCACGACGAAGACGAACCGTAAGCGTCCCATCGGATTTTTGCTAGCAATCTTTCCGGCAAGGATGTTACTGAAGATCGAGACGACGCCGTAAGCGAGCAAGATCGGACTGATCCACGTTTTCGCAATCCCAAGTTCTGTTTGAAGAATTGGTACGAGGTACGTGTAGACGACGTAGGTTGCCCCAAACCCAAATGACGGAATGAAGAAGGCGATCAGGATCCGTGGGTTGGCGAGCAATCCGAGCTGTTCCTTAATCGAACCAGAACCCATCGATTGCTGGACCGGAACGATCTTTAAAACAGCGAGGAACGCGATTATTCCCATGACCGTCGTCAGCCAGAACGTGGCTTCGAAGCCAGCGTGTTGCCCGATGAACGTACCAATCGGAACACCTAAAACGTTCGCAAGTGTAAAACCACCGAAAATGAACGAGACGGCAACACCGCGCTTCGCGACAGGTACACCGTCACTTGCGACGACCATTGCGAGTGAGATCAAGACACCAGTCAGGATGGCTGTCAGAATGCGGGTTGCGAGCAATACTTCGTAACTTGGTGCAAAACTACTGGCAAGATTCAATAGTATCCAAGCAAGTAAGAGACGTAGGATCAGGCGACGCCGTTCCAGATGACCGGTCATCGACATGACGATCGGCGTACCAATCGCAAAAGAGATGGCAAATGCCGAGACGAGCGTACCGGCTGTTGCGATCGTGATATCAAGGGCTGAGGAGATTTCAGCGAGGATCCCGACGATGACGAATTCGCTTGTTCCGAGAACGAATGTCAGGAGCGACAACGTAGCAATCAAGAGCCAATCGCGTCGACTTAAACGAGTAGTAGGTGACATGGATGATTCCTCAATTCTAGCGCTTGCGCGCGAAACTATGAGTAACAGGATAGCATGAAACGATTTCGTCGGGTATCACAAAGCGAGATTTCGGGAAAAGAACCATTATTCGAAATAGCGTGTGAATTTCCAGGCTTGCTATTTTTTGCGTATACTACAGAAGAAGACTAATTATAAAGGAGTGGAAACGATGCAAGCGACAGTGACATGGAACAAACAGATGGGGTTTAGTGGACAGACGGAATCAGGGCATCATCTTGCGATGGACGCAGCACCCGAAAACGGTGGTGAAAACCAAGCACCACGACCGACCGAACTCTTGCTACATGCCGTTGCCGGCTGTACTGGAATTGATATCGTCTCGATTTTAGAGAAGATGCGCTTGACGATCACCCATTTCGAAATGGATATCGAAGGAGAACGGGCAGAGGATCATCCGCGACGTTTTACGTCGATCTCGATTCATTACCGGCTCGAAGGTGATCTCCCGGAAGATAAGGTCCGTCGCGCCATCTCGTTATCAAAGTATAAATATTGTTCGGTCTCTCAATCCCTGAACGCTGAGATTTCCGTCTATTATTCGATCAATGGTGTTCGGAGCGAGGATCCTTTGTGAAGAAAGTCGTACTGATCGGTTGCTTGTTCCTTGCAGGGTGTGCGCAGGAGACGACGGAACCAACGAAATCATCACAACCGGAAACGAAGCAACCGACAGAAGAAAAGAAATTGAAGCCTGAGCCGACGAAAGAGGAACGACAACAAGCAAAACTAAAACAACAACTGGCAACGATGTCGACGTCAGAAAAGGTCGATCAACTGCTCTATATCGGAGTCGCCGGTACGGAACTTTCAGCAGCTGACCGAAAACTGTTGCGAACGCGTGCGATTGGTGGGGTTTTACTGCTCGGCGGAAACATTACGTCAGAAGAGCAACTCCTGACGTTCACGCGGGCGATTCAAGAGACGAATCAAAAACCGTATGCATTTGTCGGGATTGATGAAGAGGGCGGACGAGTCACCCGGGTACCAGATCAACGATTACGTCTTCCGACGAGTCAACGCATGGCGCAAGGTGCAGATGCGGCGAAAATGGAAGACGTCGGACGTACGCTCGGTCATTTGTCACGATTTTATGGCTTCAACATGGACTTCGCACCAGTCCTTGACGTTAACAGCAATCCGAACAATCCGATCATCGGTGACCGTGCGTTAAGTGCTGACCCGAAGACCGTCGCTACCTTTGGTACAGCACTGATGCACGGGATGCAGGAGACGGGCACGATTCCGGTCGTCAAACATTTTCCGGGTCACGGCAATACGAGTGTCGATTCTCATATTGGGCTACCGAAAGTGACGGCGTCAAAGGAAGAACTAAAGCGGACGGAACTGTTACCGTTCCAAGAAGCGATCCAAGAGGGCGCCGAGATGGTGATGGTCGCTCATATTCTCTATCCTGCGTATGACGATCAGACCCCGTCCTCGCTCTCGAAGCCGATCCTGACTGATTTACTGCGTCAGCAACTCGGATTCAACGGTGTCATCATAACGGATGATCTCGTCATGGGGGCGATCACGAAACAATATGGTCTCGCGGAAGCGGCACGTCAGTCGCTCGTCAACGGAGCTGATATGGCAATGTTTTCAGAGGCAGGTGCTTACACAAAGGTCCATGCTGAAGTGATGCAAGCCGTCAAAGAAAAAACGCTGACCCCGGAGATGCTCGACGCTAAAGTGATGCGGATCCTGAAGCTGAAGCAGACGTATGCCGACAGTCAAAAGCAACAGCGACCGACGAAATCGGAGCTGATTCAGCAAGTGGAAGCGCTCAACTAGGACTAGCGAAGCAAAGCGACTCATGCTAGACTAATGGGGCAAGCCAATTAAACACGAAAAGACACTAGGGGAGTCTCCCAGCAGACTGAGACGGAAGTATCCGGACCCTTTGAACCTGATCTAGTTCGTACTAGCGGAGGGAAGTGGCTCGAAACCTTAGATATCCTTAGCGCTTCAGCGTATTTTCGGACCACTCCCTTCAACATCGGGAGTGGTCCTTTTTCGTATGGAAAGGAAGGACATGATGCGTTTACATCTCATTTCGACGGGCTCCATCCATCCGATTGACGAACTAAAGACCTTTCAATCCCTTCAACCTTATACGGATCAGCTGCATCTACGAGAACCGAACTTATCAGCGGCAGAATTACTGGATCTGATTGAAGCGCTCCTTGCGCACGGTTATTCGCCGGATCAGTTAACGGTTCATGATCGGGTCGACGTCGCCCATGTCGCCGGCATCGGTGTGCAGCTGACGCGCCGTTCCTTACGTGTCCGCGATGTGCGACGTCATTTTCCGAATCTCGTCATCGGGAAATCAGTCCATTCGCTAGCAGAGGCACTGGCAGCAGAAGCGGAAGGAGCCGACCGACTGCTGTACGGTCATATTTATCCGACAGCGTCGAAGCCGGACGTGCCACCACGAGGTATTGACGCCTTGAAGCAAGTCGTCACCTTCACGACGAAACCAGTCATTGCGATCGGTGGGATTACACCAGAACGCATGCCTGAAATCGCAGCGACCGGTGTAACCGGAATCGCCGTCTTATCGGGTATTCTCGGTCAATCGGATCCACTCGCCGCCGTCAAGCATTATCAGGGGGTACGGGTATGACGAATCACATCATCATCGGCGGTGGAGTCATCGGTTTGACGCTTGCTTACGGTCTCGCCTGTCAGAATGAATCCGTCGTCGTCTTAGAACGCGGAGCAGGTGGACAAGGAACGAGTCGCGCGGCTGCCGGGATGCTTGCGACGGACATCGAGCTCAGAGAGGAATTGCATGCACTTGCCGCGCGAAGCCGTCGTCTGTATCCGCTGCTTGCACGTCGTCTCGAGCGAGAAACAGGCATCGATTGTGGATACCGGGAACAACCATTTTTGTTAAAGCGTAAAGGGCGCGAGCATCTGTTTCCAGTGGTCGGTCAAATCGATCCACGACGACTGACGACTGCATTGATATATGCCTTACGAAAGCGTGGGGTACCAATCGAAGAACAGGTGGAGGTCACACATATCGAAGAGAACGTTGACTTCATCAGGATCGAATCGAATGCGGGAATCTGGACCGGACGAACGGTGACGGTCGCTGCCGGACGGGGTTCGCAAGCCTTGCTCGATACAGCCGGCATTTCGATTGCGACATATGGGGTCAAAGGGGAATGTCTCGCCGTCCGTCTCGCGGGTCAGCCGTTACGCTCGATTCTGTTTGACGACGCCGTCTACCTCGTTCCGAAAGCAGACGGTCGGATTTTGATCGGTGCGACCGAACTGCCGCACGACGAGACGGTCGGTGTCAGTGTCACTGGAATCACGTCATTGCTTCAAGCAGCAGAACGACTGTATCCACCGATTCGTGACGCAGTCATCGAAGAAGTCTGGTCCGGTGTACGACCGCAAACGATGTCCGGCTTACCATATATCGGAGTCGCCGATTCATCCCGTCGGATCTTCCTCGCGACAGGGCATCATCGGCATGGCATCTTACTCGCACCGGCGACAGCGGAAGTCTTGGCAAATACATTACGGTTGATCAAAAAGGAGGAAGTCCGATGAACATTACGATTAACGGCAATGACCACACGATTGAACAGATTAAAACAATTGAGGACATGCTCACGCAACTCGGCTTAGGGGAAAAGCTCGTCATCGTCGAACAGAATCGACAAATCATCGATCGCATGGCGTACGGTCAGACAGTCGTTCGGGACAATGACACATTTGAAATCGTTCATTTCGTAGGAGGAGGATAAACATGCTGAAAATTGGAGAAAAGACATTTGAATCACGGTTATTACTCGGAACAGGGAAATATACGGATGCTACCGTACAGCAAGAAGCAATCGATGCGTCTGCTTCACAAATCTTGACGTTCGCCGTCCGTCGGCTCGATATTTTCGACAAACAACAAGCGAATTTTTTGGAGTCGCTTGATTTAGCGAAGTACGATCTACTACCGAACACGGCCGGAGCGAAGACAGCGGAAGAAGCTGTCCGACTTGCGAAGCTTGCGCGGGCATCCGGTATGTGTGACATGGTCAAGGTCGAAGTGATCGGTTGCGACAAGACGTTACTACCTGATCCGATCGAGACGTTACGGGCTTCTGAAGAATTACTCAAAGAAGGTTTCATCGTCTTACCGTATACGTCGGACGATGTCGTCCTTGCACGGCGACTCGAGGAACTCGGTTGTCACGCCATCATGCCGGCTGCGTCACCGATCGGTTCCGGGCAAGGCATTCTCAACCCACTTCATCTACGATTCATCATCGAACAGACGACGGTCCCGGTCATCGTCGACGCCGGGATCGGTTCACCGACCGACGTCGCCTATGCGATGGAACTGGGAGCGGATGGTGTCTTATTGAACTCCGCTGTCGCCCATGCTCAAGATCCGGTCAAGATGGCGCACGCCATGCGACTAGCTGTCGAAGCAGGTCGCTTCGGATACGAAGCGGGACGTATCGAGAAGAAACAGTATGCGGTCGCGAGTAGTCCAACGAGTGGATTGATTCGATGAACCGTTACTCACGGCAAACTCGATTTCAACCGATCGGGGAAGCGGGACAAGCACGCTTGGCATCAGCGAAGGTGCTGATCATCGGCATGGGAGCGCTCGGAACGGCGTCGGCAGAGCAACTCGTCCGCGCCGGTGTCGGTGTCGTCCGAATCGTCGACCGCGACTATGTCGAGTGGAGTAATCTACAACGACAACAGCTTTATACAGAGGAAGATGCGCGTCACATCGTACCAAAAGCGATTGCTGCAAAAGCACGGCTTGAAGCGATCAATTCGACGGTGACGATCGAAGCGCATGTAGTAGACGTCGACCGGGCAGCGCTGACGTGGCTTCTCGATGATATCGATCTGATCATCGACGCGACGGACAATTTCGATATTCGTTTGCTGATGAACGACATGGCGTTGATGCGTTCGATTCCGTGGATTTACGGTGGATGCGTCGGCAGTTATGGGATCACGTTTACCGTCCGTCCCGGGGAGACGCCGTGTCTGCATTGTCTGCTCGATCAATTACCGCGGGATCAGGAGACGTGTGATACAACGGGAATCATCGGACCAGCTGTACAGATGGTCGCTTCCTTACAGGTGACGGAAGCGTTGAAGTGGTTGAGCGGAAAGACGGACGCCATGCGGACGCGCTTGCTTGCGTTTGATGTCTGGTCGAATACGTTTCAACAAATTAACGTCCAGTCACTGAAGCAAACGGAGTGCCCGTCGTGCGGCATCGATCCGTCCTACCCTTACTTATCGGATCAAACGGTTCGTTTCACGGCACTGTGCGGTCGGGATGCCATTCAAATCCGGGGAGACGGACAGCGGGATCTGGAACAGTTGAAACAACGTCTCCAGCCGGTCGCTGCGATTTCCGCTCATAATCCATATTTGCTGGCGTTTACGACGGACGAACATCGGATGGTTGCTTTCCGAGATGGACGCGTTCTGATTCATGGCGAGGCGGATCTCGTCAAAGCGAAGCGGCTCTATCATGCCTATTTCGGCTAACGTTCACAAAACATTAAAAACTAATTTTAAATATATATGTTTTAAATGTTTGAAAAACAGGTAAATAAGACTTCAGACATAAATCGGTCTACAAGTTTTGAACGTGAAGAGGAGTGATTCAGATGAAACAAGAATTCGATCCAATCAAGGATCAAGCACAGACGGAAGACGCCCAAGCAGTTGTTCAGCAAGCCAACTGGAATCCGGATCGGTACCGGACGAACTTGAACCCATTCTATCTGTCACCTTGTAGTGTCGAACGTAGAGAAGACGTGCATCAGGATGCATCGAAAATTCTCGAAGTCGAGACGTCGTCGCCCCTCCAACAACTTTTTGAACACAATCAAGCAACGCATAAATCAGAACAATCGGACAAAAAATTTAAAACAGGCATCGTCGTCGGCGTCGGTGCGATCATCGGCGGATCGGTTTCTGTGATTCGTTCCGTTCAACGATTTAGAAAACAACGGACGAAATAACACATTCGTCGCAAGAGTGAAAAAAGCAGGAGGCATTCGCCTTCTGCTTTTTGTGTTACCCTTTCGTTTCACAAAAGAAATAAAGAGGTTTTAGTATGTATGTTGTTTCTACTTGTTATATCTAGATTTATCAGTTAGTTACGTTATCAAATGCGGTAGATTTACCGTTCACGTAAACATCGATAATTTTATGTTCAGGATCTAATGTTAACTTGTAGACATGCTGCTTCGTTTTCTTATGAGTTTTAGATTCATTCAATTTAATCTTTAGCGTATCTCCTTTTTCCTCAAGATCAGTAGCAACTGTTTTCTTTGACTGATAAACAACATAAGCGACTTTGTCTTTCGTATTGATCAATTGCAAAGTATTGGCGGGATTGATCTTCGTTTGTATTTCGTTTGGTACAATCTTTAACTCACTAAAACTGAGCTTAGACTCGTTGATGCTACAGGCTGATAACAAAGTACATAACAGAGCTAACAGTATAAGTCTTTTCATGTTTTACCTCCTCATATTTCGATGGATGATCCATAACGATTAAAGTTTACGAAGTTCTAACATGATTTAATTATTACTTAGGATATAACGGTACTAGCTTAGCACAAAATACATTTATTGGATATTGAAAGTAGTCTAAAATAGGATTTTTTAATACATCGAAAATAATAAATCTAATATGATACCGAGTCTTCTTCTTTAGACCATTGTCGCTAAGAAATACGATAATTTCTGCTTTTTGTATTCCAAACGGATGTTCGTCGCAGAACGACCGCTTGCATGCTACACTTAAGCTACTATATTTAAAAAGTGAGTGTGATGAAGATGAAATGGATACATACTGCCGATTGGCATCTCGGCAAAATCGTTCATGGCGAGTCGATGCTCGAGAACCAGCGGGCGGTCTTAGCGGATTTTTTGACACTCGTCGACCGCGAACAACCGGATGCGATCGTCATTGCAGGTGACTTGTACGACCGCGCTGTACCACCAACGGAAGCCGTCGAACTGCTTGACGAGACGCTCGCTGCCTTGATTCTCGACCGAGACATCCCGGTCATTGCGATCAGCGGAAATCATGACTCAGCCGAACGGTTGAGTTTCGGAACGACGTTACTCCAACGGGCCGGTCTGCATCTCGTCGGAAAACTAACGCCGGTCATTACTCCGGTCACGATCAAAGGAGTGTCGTTTTACCCGGTGCCATTTGCGGATCCTGCGACCGTTCGTTACGTGCATCAGGACGAAACGATCAAGACACATGATGATGCGATGCGGACGATCCTTGCCGGATGTATTCCGGACGGACCGAGTGTCCTCATCGGTCATGCCTTTGTGATTGGTGGCCTCGAGACGGATTCGGAGCGACAATTGTCCGTCGGAACAGCAGGACAGGTCAGCGCGAGCCAGTTTGCACCGTTCACCTATACGGCACTCGGTCATCTGCACAACCCGCTTGCGATTCAATCCGAGACGGTCCGTTATAGCGGATCTCTCTTAAAATATTCGTTTTCGGAAGCACATCATGTCAAAGGGGTCGATGTGTTGACGTTGAACGATGCGGGTACGTTTGATCGCCGGTTCGAATCGCTTGCACCGAAACGTGACTTGCGGGAACTGACTGGAAGTCTCGCTGAACTGACAGATCCGGCGTTCGTCGCGACACAAGACACGGACGATTATCTAAAGATCAATCTAACGGACGGCGAAGCCTTGATGGATCCGATGGGCAAGCTGAAAAAAATCTATCCGAATATCCTGCACCTCGAGCGAATTGGATTCGTCCGCGAAAGTACGCGGGCGGTCAAGGCGTCGCGTGAGCAAGTTAAGGATGCATCCGTTGCGGATTTGTTCAGTGAGTTTTATGAAGCAGTCCGTGAGAAGAAACCGACGGAAGCGATGCAAGTCGTCCTGAAGGAGGAAGCGACATGCGCCCAGAACGACTGACATTACGCGCCTTTGGACCATTTGCTGGTGAAGAGACGATTGATTTCACGGCACTTGCCGGACGGACGATGTTCGTCATCTCCGGGAATACCGGAGCAGGAAAAACGACGATCTTTGACGCATTGACGTTCGCCCTGTATGGCGAAACGTCAGGCGGGGAACGGGAAATGAGCGAACTGCGAAGTCATTTTGCCGTGCCTGAGCAAAAGACGGAAGTTGAACTGGAGTTTACGCTGAAAGGGGAACGGTACCGGATCATCCGCCAGCCAAGTCAACCACATCCGGTCAATAAAACCGGTTATTCGCATGAAGCCGAGCTTTCACGGTTCGACGGGACGACGTGGAAACCGCTTGCGGTCAAGATTCCGGAAATCAAACAACGCGTTCAAGAGTTGATCCAGCTCGACCATAAACAATTTTCACAAATTCTCCTGTTGCCGCAAAATAAGTTCCGTGAACTGTTGATGGCAGAGTCGAAAGATAAACTACAGATTCTCAAGCAGCTGTTTAAGACGGAACATTATGGTGACTTCCAGCAACGTTTGCATCGACAAGCGCTCGATCTTGCGGCACGTATCAAGGAAACGAAGACGAAACAATGGGCCAAGCTTGAGGAACTACCTTTGCAAGCGAACTGGAGTGAACTGACGGAAGGCGACATCCGGTTACGGATGGAGGCGTTGACGACGGAACGGGACGAATGGCTAACGGCTGCGCGTCAAGCTGAAGTAGAGACTCGTGCGATCGTTGAGAAGAAAACGACGCAGTTGCAACAAGGCGAGCAACTTGAAGCGTTTTTCCAAGAGCAGGAGCGACTTCAACAGACGGAACAGTTGCTACTGGATCGCTTACCGGAAATCAAACAGATGCAAGAAGAAGCAATGGCGGCTGAACGCGCTCAAATCGTCGCACCGATTCATGATCAGTGGCAACAGGATCAAGAACAATTGACGCAACTCACACGTCGAAAACAGGAAACCGAACAGCACATCGCTCGCTTGAATGAGCAACAAGAGGTCGTGCAAGCAAAAGTGGATCGATTGCTAGCGGAGGAACCACAGATTGAGCAACTCAGTCGTCGTCTCGAAAAGATTCAAGAAGAGCGCGAACGCTTGGAAGCAGAAACGGCTTTACGACAACAACAGCAACAACTAGTAGAACGTTTGAAGCTTCTGGACCCAGAGCCATTACGGAAGCAACTCGAACAAGCACGGACGGAGCGAAAGAACGTTCAAGAACAACTGCATCCATTGCAAAACGTCGGAGCAGAGCGCTTACAGGTGCAAGAACGGCGCTTCATCCTACAACAACTGGCGACGAAGATAGCGGAACACGACAAATTGGAAGCAGAACGGCAACAGCTGATCGTCCGCGGCACAAGCGTCCGGGATCAAAAAGAGGCAGCGGCACGCCAGTATGAAGAAGCGCGCAGACACGAACGAGAACAACTGGCTGCTGAACTTGCCAAAGGATTGACAGACGGGACGGCTTGCCCAGTCTGCGGCAGTACGTCGCATCCACAGCATGCTGTCGCCGTCGTAAAGGAACTATCCGTCGATGTAGCGCAACAGCGGTTCCTAGAAGCCCAACAAGCGCATCAAGAGTTACAAGCCTCGTACCGAACGGTTGCCGAACGTCTCGGACAACTGACGATCGAGATTCAAAAGACGAGTGAAAACAAGTCATCTCATGCGGATGTTTCAGCACAGCTTCGGGAAGTCGAACAGACGGAAGCCCGATTAGCATCAGCACAGACGGAAAAAGCGCGTCTTGAGACTCGCCTGCAACAACTCGAGCAATCCATGGACCAGCTACAACTGAAGGTCGATGCAATGATCAAAGACCGGACCGTCATCGAATCGGAATTGGCGCACTTGTCTGGTCGCCTAAGCCAATCAGGAGAGTCCGCGAAATCGCTACCAGCACTCCGTGAGGAACAACAACAGGCAGAAACACGTATCGAGCAGTTCAAACAAGACAAACAACGCCAGCTACGCGAGAAGGAACAGCTCGATCGTGACTTCGCGGAACACCAAGGTCGATTCCGTCAATTGACTGAGGCATCTGCTGAACAAAGCGACCGATTAACGAACCGCGAAAACGAATTGCAAGCTGTCTTGGAAGAAGAAGCGTTTATGACGATTGAAGCCTTCCGCGAAGCGAGACGGTCTCGTGACGAACTCCGTCACCTCCAAGAACGTTTGGAACAAGATCGCCTCGAACGGCAGGAATTGAAGCTGAAACAGGAACAAGCCCGTTTGAAGACGGAAGGTCAAGTGCGTCCGGATCTTGAACAGTTGCGGATGGATGTGAAGACGGTGTCGCTCGAACTGACGGAGCAGACCGACCGACGAGTCGGGCTCGAGAAGGAACGCGCACATATCGATCAATTGATGGCGGCCTGGGAAAGCTTGCAACGCCAGATTGAGGACGAGGATGCGAGATACGGCATCATCGGCGAACTCGCTCGCGTTGGTGTCGGGGAGAATGCGCAACGGATGACGTTCGAGACGTACGTCCAGACGGCATACTTCGATGAAATATTGTTCGCCGCAAACCGGCATCTGCACGAGATGACCTCCGGGCGTTTCCAGCTTGAACGGAAAACGGAGGCGGGAAAAGGGCTTAAGAAATACGGGCTTGATTTAAATGTCTTTGACGCTTACACGTCGCAAACACGGCATGTCAAGACGTTATCCGGTGGCGAAAGCTTCAAAGCATCCCTTGCCCTTGCGCTCGGATTGTCGGAAGTCGTGCAAGAAGCAAGCGGTGGGGTATCACTTGAGACGATGTTCATCGATGAAGGATTCGGAACACTTGACCCGGAATCACTCGAACAAGCGATCGAGACGTTGCTCTCGATTCAAGCGAGCGGTCGCATGGTCGGAATCATCAGTCACGTCCAGGAACTGAAGTCACGAGTTGACGCAAAAATCGAGGTCAAACAAGGAAAAACGGGGTCGACGATTGCACTAGTCGTCGAGTAAGGAGATAAGATCGATGGAAACACGAAACATGGTCACGAAATCACAAATCAAAGAAGCGTTACGCGAATTAGGTGTGTCGCCCGGCATGAAGCTGTTTGTCCATACGTCACTCAAACAAATCGGCTGGATTCCCGGGGGCGTACAAGCATTGATTGAGGCCATACAGGAAGTCGTCACGACGGAAGGGTTAATCATGATGCCGGCGCAAAGTACTGATAATTCGGATCCGAAGAACTGGAGCCAACCCGCTGTTCCCGAGGAATGGTGGGAAACGATCCGCCGGGAGATGCCGGCATATGACCCGGCAAAAACGGTCACACGCGGTATTGGGCGCGTACCGGAAGTCTTCCGGACGTATCCCGGCGTCGTTCGAAGCGATCATCCGATGTGGTCTGTCACCGCATGGGGAAGGGATGCAGATGCATTCGTTGCCGATCATACAGTAGAAAATGGCTTCGGACCCGGTTCACCGATCGAACGCTTCATCGAGGCGGACGGTCAAATTCTGCATATCGGTTCCCCTTGGGATACGACGACCGTCTGGCATTATGCGGAATACGGATTGAATCGTCCGGACGTCGAGGATGGTTGTAAAGTCAAAGAAGGATCGACGGAACGGTTCATTCATTACCGACATCGTCAAATCGATAGTGATGCGTTCGGTCCGATTGGCGAAGCGCTCGAAAGCGCTGATTTCGTCACGTCCGGTTTGATTGGACAAGCGAAATCGTACCGCATCGATGCCAAAGCCTCGATCCCAGTCGTCATGTTGCAATTAAAAGCGCTCGATCAATGGTTATTTTGAAACTTTTTCGGGAAACCTTCGTAATAGAAAACAGAATCATAAAAAGGAGTGAAAGCAATGGCTTCACGTTTTAAAGTAAACCCGGCATTGCGTCGCGGATTCGATACGGCACGTGTCGGAGAACGACCAATGACAAAAAGCGGGACGATGAGCAAGATTTTCTTGATGCTCGCTCTCGTCACGGCAGCAGCAGGGGGAAGTTGGTTCTTCCTCGCAGAAAACCAAGCGTTCCTATTCCCGGCATTAATCGGTGGATTCGTCATCGGTCTGATCCTTGCCTTGATCATCACATTCAAACCAGCAACAGCACCGGTCCTTTCACCGGTCTATGCGTTGGCAGAAGGTGTCGCCGTCGGAGCATTGTCGCTCGTCTTTGAAAGCATGTACCCAGGTATCGTCGGGAAAGCGGTTCTTGCGACTTTCGTCGTTGCGTTCGCGATGTGGTTTGTCTATTCGACAGGCATGATTAAAGTGACGCAACGTTTCCGTTCTGCGGTCACAGCAGCGATTCTCTCGATCTTCGTCTTGTACGCAGTCAACTTGATTCTCTCGTTATTCGGTGTCGATCTCCCATTCATGACAGGTAGCTCACCGCTTGCGATTGGTATTCAATTCGTCATCGTCATCGTGGCATCCTTGTCACTCGTTATGGACTTCGATTTTATCTCGCAACAAGTTCGCGCCGGTGCTCCAAAATCGATGGAGTGGGTTGCAGCATTCGGATTGATCGTGACGATCATCTGGCTCTATATCGAATTACTCGATCTCTTATATCGCCTTGCGGCGCGGGATTAACAGCAACAGACGACGGGTTCTCCGTCGTCTATTTTTTTGTCGAAAGCAGGGATGGTCGCGGAAAACAAGAAATGATAAAACGTAACTGAAAGGAGAGAAGATACATGAAAGAACGTATCGTCATTGGAGCAGGACCGTACCACAACAATCCCGGTTGGTATTATACACAGGAAGATGAGCTGAATCTACTCAATCGGTCCGATTGGGAACGATTGTGTTCGAACGACACGTTGCAAGCGATTCTTGCGGAACATGTCTGGGAGCACTTGACGTTCGAAGAAGGAATTGACGCGGCACGTCATTGTTATACATACCTTGCGCCAGGAGGATACGTCCGTTGTGCTGTGCCGGACGGTTATTTTCGGGATGACGCATACCAATCGATTGTTCAAGTCGGTGGACCCGGTCCAAATGACCATCCAGCGGCGAGTCACAAAATCGTTTATACGCACGAAACATTACGACAAGTATTTAAAGAGGCTGGATTTCAGGTGCGTCTTCTCGAATATTTCGATCAGGATGGAATCTTCCATCAAGCGGACTGGGATGGCGCAGACGGTGTCATTTTCCGTTCGAAGCGATATGATCCCCGGAATGCAGAACAGATGAGATTTCCTTCGTTGATTCTTGATGCAATCAAATCGAAATGACAAATAACGGTGAGCACCCAATTAGGTGCTCACCGTTTTCTTATGAATGAAATCCTTCCTTGATCGTTCGCAGTAACACACGCGCACTGGGCGATAAAGTCGCCTCCTTTTTCCAAATCAAATGGACGTCCGAGACGACGGGAGGATCAAGGGGAAGAAAGATTAGATCGGAAGCGGTCGTATCGATGATGCCATCGATTGCTAGAGCGTGACCCACTCCTTGGCGTACGAGTAAGGACGCATTGAACAACAGATTATATGTTCCGATGATCTGACAATCCTCAAGCGTTAGACCACTCTGTTCACGGAAATACGTATCGAGTTGTGTCTGCTCGGATAAGAGTAACGGGAGGGTGACAAGTTGTTCTCGTGAAATCGTCTTAGACTGTGCGATCGAGGCATCACGACGTGTTAAGATCCCCCAACGGTCCTGACCGGGTAACCGTAAGGAATGAAACGCGGATAGATCGAACGGAGCAATGACAAGTCCGAAATCGAGCAATCCCTTTTCGAGCCGGTCGAGTACATCATTCCCATTGCCGCTATACATACGAATCGTTACATCAGGATGAATGGTGTGTAAGTCTCTAAACGCTTGCAACACCGTCGTCAATTGTTGGGTTTCGCCACCACCGATATGAATTTCACCCGTCAATACTTCTTTTGTGTTCAAGTCGACCAATACCTTATCTGCTAGTGTAACCATCTCGCGTGCGCGCTCTTCAAAGAATCGTCCCTTTTCAGTCAAACGTAGCCCTTGCTTCGAGCGTTCGAACAATTCGACCCCGATCGTCTCTTCTAGTTGTTGCAGCTGACGCGATAATGCCGGTTGCGACAAACGAAGGATCCGTGCCGCCTTTGTAATGTTTTTTTCTTCGACTAAAGCTAAAAAATAGCGTAATTGTTGTAACTCCATCATTCCACCTCTATCCATGCAAAAATCGTATGATTTATCACTTAATATTAGCATTAGACATGAATGGTTGTCAGCCGTAAGATGAGACCAAGCGATCGAGAGAAAGGAGGATGTACGATGACTGAACTGCAAACCTATGTAAGAGAACATACGATTCTTCCAGCGGATCCGGTCCTTGAGCGCATTCATGCCATTCAAGATGAAATCGAACCGGAATTACAGCGATTGAATCAAGTGGTCTCACAAGAAGAGAGAAGACAGGCCCTTGCCGTGATCACAGGGCAAGACATCGATTCGTCTGTTAGAGTCTTAACGCCTCTATTTACGGATTTCGGACGGCATCTATCCATCGGTAAGCATGTTTTCCTCAATCGAGGTGTCATGTTTACGGATCTTGGTTCGATTCGTTTGGACGATAATGTCTTGATAGGTCCATTCGCACGGTTGCTGACTGTCAACCATCCGGAAGCACCAACGAAAAGAGGCGGCATTGAGACAGCACCGATTCATGTCGGGCGTAATGCTTGGATTGGTGCTGGGGCGACGATTTTGCCTGGCGTGATGATTGGTGAGGATGCGATCGTCGCAGCGAACGCAACGGTGACACGTGATGTTCCGCCCCGTACGATCGTTGCAGGTACTCCGGCGAGAATCATTCGAACGGTCGAGGTGTCGGATGAATAGATGGTACGGTTGTCTACTTTCATTTTTTTATTGAGTGGATGTACCGATACGAAAGAATTGTCACGACCGAGTGATCTAGAACAAAAGGAGCTGAAATCCGTCTTGCTTCAAATCGATGAAACAACCGTCCCGATTCGTTTTGCGGACAATGAGACAGCGATGGCATTGCAAAAAAGATTGCCGTTGACGATGCAGATGAAAGAGTTGAATGGGAATGAAAAGTATCATTACGTTCCATTCTCGTTACCGACGAATCCAAAGTATGTCGGAACGGTGCAAGCGGGAGATCTCATGCTGTATGGATCAGATTGTCTCGTCCTATTTTACGAGTCGTTTCAAACAGATATTCAATACACGCGAATTGGTTGGGTCGAACCGAATCGATTACCAGAACTATTATCAGCTGATACAGTGCGTGTTCAAATGAGTACGGAACATTAAGAAAACAAGAGAGGAAGTCATCATCATGGCCATTCAAGGAAAAGTCATTATCATCACAGGAGCAAGCTCAGGTATTGGAGAAGCAACAGCACGCTTACTGGCAAGGCAGGGAGCAAAGCTAGTGTTAGGATCACGTCGCAATGATCGACTGGCGAAACTCGTCGATTCGATTCAAGCGGACGGTGGGGAAGCAATACACCAAGAGACAGACGTCGTGAAACTGGAGGATAATCAACGACTTATCGAAGCAGCATTGACGGCGTATGGTCGAATTGATGCGATTTTCCTCAACGCGGGGCTGATGCCGAGTTCTCCACTATCTGCTTTACAAGTAGACGAGTGGAATCAAATGATTGACGTCAATCTCAAAGGTGTCTTGAACGGGATTGCAGCTGTCATGCCGACATTCACCTCCCAACGTGCGGGGCATATTCTGACGACCTCATCCGTAGCAGGTCTTAAGGCGTATCCGGGTGGAGCTGTATATGGCGCAACGAAATGGGCAGTACGTAACTTAATGGAAGTCTTACGGATGGAGTCGGCGCAAGAAGGGACGAACATCCGAACGGCGACGATTTATCCGGCAGCGATTCATACCGAATTGCTCGAGACGATCTCACACGGGGAGTCGCTTGAAGGAATGACGGCACTATATGACCAATACGGTATCTCACCAGAGAGTATCGCGCGGATCGTCGCCTTTGCGATCGATCAACCAGAGGATACGAACGTGAGCGAATTTACGGCCGGTCCAACGACTCAACCGTGGTAAAAAGGAGGAGTATTAATGTTTCCACGAGGCGAAAAGAACGAAGCGTATCAAGAGGTATTCACAGGTATCAGTTATTTAGCACCACTCGTCGACGAATCGTTACCCGTTTCCGTATCACATGTGACGTTCGAGCCGGAGACGCGGAATCATTGGCACATGCATGATGGGGGATATCAAATTCTACTCGTCACGGAAGGGGAAGGCTGGTATCAAGAAGAAGGGAGACCCGCTCGACATTTGCAAGCAGGAGATGTCGTCGTCACGCATGATGGTGTGAAGCATTGGCACGGGGCAACGCGTTCTTCCTGGTTTTCGCACATTGCCATCACTGCTGGGACACCACTCTGGCTCGAGGCAGTTTCGGACGAACAATATAGAATAAACCAATAATAAAAGACCATCTGACGTATGCATGTCAGATGGTCTTTTCTGTTCAAAGTCCATGCTCGCTTTTTAGTTGATCGACATACTGTTTAGCTTCTAGTAAGGATAAACCGAGTGATTCGCGAACGCGTTTAACGGCTTCGACCATTTTGCCTTCTTTGAGCAACTGAACTAATTCGACTTGTAACGCTGCTTCTTCTAGTGACACCTCATTTAGACCGAGGTGCTCTTCGATCCGTTGTAGCTTCTTCAGAATCGTTTGTTGGCGGCGTTTCGCTTCGTCCGCTTTTTGTGATAAGGACATCCAGATGAAGAATAAGACAATCAGCGGTGCGAACGTGACGACAGAATCCATAGTGAACACCTTCCTTTATTTCACCGTACCATAGGACAGTCTCCATAACAAATAGTGGAAAATAAGGTGGAAATTGATTATGCTGATATAGTGGAAAATAAAGGGTTAATATGGAAAGGAGATAAATCTAGTGGACAATGTGTTAGTGACATTTTTATCATTCTTGATTCAAATCGGACTGATCATGGTGCTGTTCTTCTTCGGAACGTTTGGTCTGTTTTTCTTTGTAAAGCGCAGTTCGTATCACAGTAGTCGTTATTATCGTTTAACGCGCGAACCGTTTTTGCGGATCGTTCGTGATAAAGGAAAATGGGGTGAGTACTTGACGACACGTCAACTCGATCAAGTTTCCGGATACGGCACTTATGTCTTTAATACATACTTACCACTTGCGCGTGGAGAAGGAACGACGGAGATTGATGTGACGTTCATTCATGAAAGTGGCATCTATGTACTCGAATCGAAAAACTACAGCGGGTGGATTTTCGGACGCGAGCAAGACCGTCAGTGGACGCAGCAGTTCCAGAATCGCTTCAAACAACGGTTTTATAATCCGATCAAACAAAATGAAGGGCATCTCAAAAGCATGCAACGCTTCTTAGAAGGAACGGATCCTGCGCTCTTTCACTCCTTGATCGTTTTCAGCGAACGCTGTGAACTCAAAAAAATCACGGTTGATTCAGCGCATGTCCGTGTCTTGAAACGAAACGTCTTACGTAAGACGATCGAGAAACTCGCAACAGGAAAGCCATTGACACCAAGTCAAATCGATACGATTGCAGGGAAACTCGGGGTTCATTCACAAGTCGATCGTGCCACGCAACAAGCGCATATCGATGGAATTCGTCAACGCCAAGCAAAATGAAATCGTTGACGGACTTATTCTCCTTCAGGTATAGTGAATAAATAATAAGTAGTGCAACTATATGGAGATGATGGGATGAAAGAATCGGAATGGTCGCTTGGAATGCAATTATCCCGTAGTTATTATGCGTTCAAACGTGCTGCTGCTAAACGGATGGAAGCGTTCGGTCTGACACCAGAGCAGTTTTCTGTCCTGAGCGAACTCGCTAAACAAGATGGTGTTTCGCAAAAGCAGCTGGCATTCGTGACAGAACGTGATCAAACGACGATCGGTAAGATTCTGGATAAGCTCGGTAAAAAAGAACTAATCGTTCGGACGCCGGACCCCCGGGACCGACGAGCGGTTCTGCTCTTGATGACACGAGAAGGACGCGACATTGTCGATCGCCTCGGGCCAGAGCTCGATCAACTACAACTCGAAGCGTTCCGTGGACTATCGCGAGAGCAAATCGAGCAATTAAAAGAAACACTTGAGACCATTCACCGGAATGTGACGTGAATGGTTTTCCTTCGGGCATATAGTTGCACGTGATATTATAAGTAATGCATGTAAAAGGAGATTGTAATATGAAAGCATGGAAAGATGTCTGGTCAATGACACAAACGAAAGTAGGGCTCGTCTTCGCAATCGTCGTCCCGCTCTTGTTCCTCGTCGTTTGGATGACCGGTTACGAAGGAACGACGGAACGGCTCGATCAATTGAACGTCGGTGTCGTTGGCGAAGTGAATGACCCGTTCGTCAAATCACTAAAGGAAGCACCGTTCACGGTCCAAGCACTTTCGACCGAAGTGAAAGGATTGGAAGCACTCGATGCCAATGAAGTCGATCTCGTTCTACAAAAGGATGATGCAACGCGTCAACTGACGGCACACGTCAGCCAGACGAATGCCGAATTCGCGAATGCGATTCTCGAGCGGGCAACGGAAACGATCGGCAAACAGTTGAATGGTGAGCCAACGTTTACGACATCGATCGTCACGGAGCATGCCGTCTCGGATTTTGCCTTGTCGATGCTGCCACTCGTCCTCGGGTTCGTCATCTATATCGCGACGATGACGATGGGGATTCAATTCAATCTTGTCAGTACGATCTTAAGTAAGCGTCATTCGATCTGGTCGCTATTTTGGAGTCGCCAACTGTTGCACGGGATTGTTCTTCTGGTCGTTCCACTACTGCTCGTTTCCGTGGCACATGTATTAACGGACATCACGACACCGTTCATCAAACTATGGGCGTTCGAACTTCTTGTCGTCGCGACCTGTATCGCCGTCACGCAGATGAACTTTGCGATATTTGGACCGATTGCTCCACTCGTCAATGTTGCGTTGATTCCGTTCCAGTTGATGACTGCCGGAAACATCGTGCCGGCGAAGATGCTGGCACCGTTTTATCAATCCCTCGGAACGTTCTTACCTGTTCCGAATGCCGTGGCTGGATTCAGTCGATTGTTATTCATGAATGGATCCATCGGTACCCAAGTGTTGCATTTATCCCTGCTTTGTTTCGGTAGTTTTATCATAACGTGCTTAGTGCTGAGTTGGAGGGAGCAACGACAAGCACAACGTGTTGTTGCATGAAGAATATAAGAAGAATCGTCATCGAATGAGATGGCGATTTTTTTGTTTGAGATCGATTTATGAAAAAATCATTGCATAACAAAAACGTTATATAATAATATGGTTATGTGAAAAGCGGAAAAGATAACTTCGCTCCTGTATCAGGCATGGATTATACGTTTAAGAGAAAGGAGGACTCTTCATTGATCGAGACAGCAAAACGGGTAGAAGAGATGAGTCAGTTCTTGAAGCTACTGAGCGATGGAACACGGCTTGAAATTTTGCGAAGACTACACGTTCGGGAACATTGTGTCTGTGATTTCGTCGAGATGTTTGATATTTCGCAACCCGCAGTCAGTCGTCATCTAAAATTATTGCGTCAGTCCCATCTCATCTTGGAACGACGTGAACGACAATGGATTTATTTTCGAATCAATCCAGATCACCCGCAACACAAGTTGTTATTGACGATTTTAGAAGAAATGGACACTTTGGACATCCCGGACAGAAGTTGCTAAGGACACACACCGTGGATGAAATGGATTAGCACGAGCAAGGCAAATTGGAATTGAGACGATATTCCATTCTTGATGGCACACGTTCAAGATTGGCGAATCGTTAACAGAACCACTCGAAATTTAATACAGAAATGAAGTGAACGCATTGACCGGTACACATTTACTAGCGATCGGAATTTTTCTGATCACCTTATTCTTAATCATTAAACAACCGAAAGGACTCGGCATCGGTTACTCAGCGATGGGGATGGCACTCGTTGCGCTATTGACGGGAGTCGTCAACCTCGATGATGTTTCGACTGTCTGGGGTATCATCTGGAATGCCACCTTTACGTTCATCGCCCTGATCATCATCTCATTGATTCTTGATGAGATCGGATTCTTCGAATGGGCGGCACTCCACATGGCACGCATCGCGCGAGGTGGTGGTGTCAAACTATTCGTGTATATGACATTACTTGGTGCTGTCGTTGCGGCTTTATTCGCGAACGATGGGGCAGCATTGATCCTGACACCAATCGTCCTCGCAATGGTTCGTCACTTGAAACTTCCGGATTATGTCGTGTTAGCCTACGTATTCGCTTCCGGATTCATTGCCGATACAGCCAGTTTACCGTTCGTCGTCTCGAACCTCGTCAACATCGTCTCAGCAGACTTCTTTAACATCGGGTTTACGGAGTATGCGTCACGGATGGTATTCGTCAATCTCTTTTCCGTCATCGGCAGTCTGATTGTCTTGTATCTCTATTTCCGAAAGAGTATCCCAAAGAATTACGATGTAGCGCAACTCGTCGCACCCGCGACAGCGATCAAGGATCAACGGATGTTCAAGTTATCTTGGTTCGTACTCATCTTGCTTGTCGTCGGATACTTTACGAGTGACGTCATCGGCATTCCAGTCAGTCTTGTCGCTGGAATCATCGCCTTGTTCTTCCTATTGATGGCACGTCGTTCACCGAGCGTACCGACGAAAAAGGTCATCGGTGGTGCACCGTGGGCGATCGTCTTCTTCTCACTTGGAATGTACATCGTCGTCTACGGACTTCAAAATGCAGGATTGACACAAGTTCTCGCTGACATCATTGATGGCTTTGCGACGAATTTAGCAGCCGCGACATTTGGTATGGGCTTCTTGGCTGCCATCTTGTCGTCCATCATGAATAACATGCCGACCGTCATGATCGATGCCCTTGCGATCGATTTGAGCCAGGCGACTGGAACGATTCGAGAAGCGCTCATCTATGCGAACGTCATCGGATCCGATTTAGGACCGAAGATCACGCCGATTGGTAGTTTAGCGACATTACTTTGGTTACACGTGCTTCGGACGAAAGGCGTGAAGATTGGTTGGGGTCAATACTTTAAAATCGGAACGATTCTGACGATCCCGACACTTGCCATCACATTGCTTGGCTTGTATATCAGCTTGATACTTTATTGATTTTTAAGGAGGAACTAGAGATGAAATTGATGATTATTGGTTCAGTTGCTGCGGGAACATCAGTAGGAGCAAAAGCACGTCGTAACAGTGAAGAGTTGCAAATTACGATTTATGATCGGGATCAGGACATCTCGTATTCAGGTTGTGGGATTCCCTACTTCGTCGGTGGGGAGATCGCTGACATCGACGAATTGACACCGCGCGATGCCGCTTTCTTTAAAAAACGATATAACATCGATATTCATACACAACACGAAGTCGAATCGATTGATCATGCGACAAAAACGGCGACGATCGTCAATCTCCTGACAGGGGATCGTTTCACGGACACGTATGATACGTTAGTGCTGGCAACCGGTGCTTCAAGTATCATTCCACCACTTCCAGGCGTTGAACATGAGAATGTCTTTACGGTTCGAAATGTCCGCAATGCCGACGCGATCCGGTCCTACATTGATGCTCACGATCCGAAGACAGCAACGATTGTCGGCGGAGGATTCATCGGACTCGAGATGGCAGAGCAATTGACGTATCGGGGCATTCAAGTCACGCTCGTCGAACGTTTGCCGCAAGTCATGCCGCCACTTGATCGCGATATGGCAGAACGCGTAGCGGATCACTTGAAAGATAAAGGGGTATCCCTCTTGCTTGGCGAATCCGTGACAGCGTTCAACGGAGAAGAACGTATTTCTGAGGTCGCGCTTGAGAGTGGAAAAACGATCGAGACGGATCTCGTCATTTTATCTGTTGGCGTCAAGCCGAACACGGGTCTTGCGAAGCAGATCGGCGTAGAGCTTGGTAAAACAGGAGCGATTGCAGTCAACCGTCACATGCAGACGAATGTAGCCGATGTCTACGCAGTCGGCGATGTCGCAGAGAGTTTCTCCGTCATCACGGGTGAAGCACTTTATCGTCCGCTTGGTTCAACAGCGAACAAGATGGGACGGATTGCCGGCATGGTCATTACGGGTGAGGAAGCGGAGCACCGTGGTATCTTAGGGACGGGTATCTTCAAGGCGTTCGATTTGACTGTCGCTCAGACGGGTTTGACGGAAAAAGAAGCGCGTGAGTCAGGGTATGACATCGAAGTCTTGCATAACATCAAACCAGATCGTCCGGAATACATGGGTGGGAAAGAGATGACGATCAAAGCGATTGCCGATCGGGCAACAGGGCGAGTCCTCGGAGCCCAGATCGTTGGTCCGCAAGGTGTCGACAAACGGATTGATGTCCTAGCGACGGCGATCACCTTTAAAGCGAAGGCAGAGGATTTATTCCATCTCGATTTAGCTTACGCTCCACCGTTCGCGACGACGAAGGATCCCGTTCTCTATACGGGAATGGCACTCGATAATGCCATCAAAAAAACAGCGCGTTTGATGACACCGAACGAATTAATTGACCAAGTCGCGAGTGGGAAGTCGTTCCAAATCATCGATACACGCTCGAAAGCACAATTCGAAAAAAATCATGTTGATGGAGCGATTCATATCCCGCTTGGTGAACTGCGGACACGCGCGAAGGAATTGGATTCGACGTTACCGACGATCGTCTACTGCAACAAAGGCGTGACGGGGAATGCTGCGCAAAATGTCTTGAAAAACCTTGGATTTACGGATGTATGCAACTTATCAGGTGGCAACAAGAACTATCAACATATCAAAAAATGCTTTTCATAAAATCGAACAATATAGCGTGATGATCCTATTTACTTAGGGATCATCACGTTTTTTTGTTGTCAAATTGTTAGAAATAGGATATTTTTAGTATATCGGTAGACGATATAACGGAAGACGGAATAAGGAAGTGAGAAAATGGCACGGACAATCCAAGAGACGGCATTAACTGAGGCTGTCTATTATATTTTACTGTCGCTTCAACAACCCCGTCATGGCTATGGCATCATGCAATTCGTCCAGGAGTTGAGCAATGATCGTGTCAAGTTAGCTGCTGGTACGTTGTACGGCGCACTCAGCAGTCTGGTCGATAAAGGGTGGATTGAAGCGATCGAGCAAGAAGCAGGGCGAAAGAAAGAGTACATCATGACGAATCAGGGGCGGGAGAGATTACAGGTAGAGCTAGATCGATTAAAAGAACTCGTGCGACATGGACAAGAAACGATGGGAGTGGATCAAGGTGAGTAGTAAAACGGTCTATCGCTTTTACGCTGATTATGCAAAAGAAGAAGTGTGGTTAAACGAGATGGCAAACAACGGCTGGTACTTACAGCAGTTTCGACTCGGACGTTATGTATTCATCAAAGGTGAACCTGGTATGTACACGTATCGAATCGAGTTATTAGAAAACATGTCAAAGCATCCGAAGTCGCAGGATTACTTTGCGTTTTTGGAAGAGATGGGCATCGAAGTCGTGGATACATCGTTCCGCTGGGTCTTCTTAAGAAAACGGACCTCGGATGAACCATTTCATTTGTACTCGGACTTTGATTCACAGATCCATCACGAACATCGAATTTTGCAACTCTATAAAGTCGTTTTTTTCGTGAACATCATTGCAGTACTCATTAATTTGTTTAATCCGACTACCGACACGATGATCTGGTTCAATCTCGCGATCGTGACGGGTCTCTCATTCGTGATGCAACGCCACGAACGTAAAATTCAAACGTTACGTGGATTGCGTGCCATCGCGGAGCAGGATTAAACGCATATAACCTGATTTCAAAATTCCTCACGTCTCTAAATGAAACGTGAGGAATTTTTTTAGTCGTTAGAGTTCAGGAGGATGTTGTAAAGTTGGTCAATTCGTCTAACAGTGTTGTAAGAAAGACGTACTACATCGATCTAACAGTGTATAACTAGGTAGAAGAAATTGTTTAAATCAACAAGTCAAGGGGTCATGAATCGAATGGATAAGTCTATCCGTAAAAAGTGGATTTTTTTTAGTCTAGTGTTTTTTGTCAGTGGAAGTATCCTTTTAGCGACCTGGATGAAAGTGCAACAGGGTCGCACAAACGCAACTGTCCTACCACGTTCTTCGATTACAGCCATCGATTTTAGTCCTCAACAAGACACCGTGATGTTGGTCTATCCAGGACAGGGGCAAGGGAAAACGAATGATCCTGAACTTGCCTATAGTTCGATTGTCACGATCAACATGAAAGGAAAGGTAGTAAGCGAACGACAGGTCCATGATCCACGTTTTACGAACATGACGCTTGTGCAAAAACTGAGTACGCCGAATGTGTTGTATGCATCAGTGCAAGGCTATCCGAATTATTTTTATACATTCGATTTTACAAAGCGACGGTTTGTTCAACATCATGTGACGTATTTCAAGCACGATCCCATGATAGAATCCATCAAACATTTTGGAACGGATACATGGTTCAAGACGTTGAATTCATACAAAACCGGTACGCAGCGATCGTCTCAAGGAACAGGATTCTCGCACACCTTTTCTAATTTTGATACAAAAGAAAACTATGAGACGCCTGCGCGCTTCGAACCAGGAAATTCGATGATGATTGACCTAGAGCATCATCTAGCTTATGCCAGTGCTGGTAGTGAAGATGAACAAGAAGAAAAAGCAGCGATGATTTTCATGAATAAACAGACTGAAAAACCAATCGTGTACCGTAACAAGGAAGAACCTTATGCATATTCAGCCCTTTATGGGAAGGACGATACGGCATACTTCGCTAGTACAGATGGTTGGATGATTCGGATCAATGAGGCAGGTGAACAAACCGAGCGGTATTATCCGTTTCTTCAGAATACGAATTTTGATAGTACTGATCCGATTCGAATGATTGATGCAACACAAGGGATTCAAGTCGTTCAGCAATTCTCACAGAATAACCTAGATGCGGATCATCAAATTCTAGTTAAATGGACGTTCGGACAATCGTTCTCGGTTCAGGAAATCAAACCGAAGTTTTGGAAAGCCGATAAACGGTACAAGTACGTATATATTCATCCCGAGACGAAAAAATCATATTTCATCGAATTTGACCCTGAAAAACCGGATAAAGGGAAACTGCTCATTACGAATCAAAAGTATGAGTTGCTTCACGAGATTCCGGTGGAAGGACCGATTGGAATCGACTTTGTGATCGAATGAGATAAAGAGAGGAAGATATTTTGAACCGTATCGAGCGATTTGAATTTGAGTTTGAAAAAAAAGCGGGAGAACGATTTTCACTTTTCACGTATCTTGAGCAACAACAATCAGATTGGTCTTCTTTACAAGATGATGAAGCGCGGGAGGGAAACTTTCACGTAAGCATGTGGATCAGTGGAGAAAAGATTTCCTGGTCATATGACGTGCGAGAACGGGATGAAGCAACACAAGCATATCGGTTTAATATTTTCATACAACGCTGGAAAAACATCTGGGAATGGGCTCAGCAACGTCACTTAATGAGTGGAAACGCATTTGGAATTCATCAAACACTCGCTGACTCCGTCAGGACATCTGCCAAGTCTGAAGCGTATTTGGAACGGGCAATGAACGAGCTTGCTGGCTACGATGCGGAAGGACTACTCTTTTATTTTGGTCCTGGACCGTGGGACGACTTTCAGAACGCGGATGATGAGCTGGATATGTTTCTTGAGTTCGATGAGATCAATACAAAAGAGAAGATGCGTACGGAAGGGCTCTACTTTGATTACGATAGTCGGCGCTGGATCGACATTCCAGCTTCCTTACCGGTTATTGCTGAAACGATGCGGACGATGTATCTGCAACTCTACCAATAATCGATTTCATCGAAAAAGCTCACGTCTCAGAGATTGAGACGTGAGCTTTTGTATTAGAACAACTCGTTAATTGGTGTGTCACCTTCAAGCAATGTGACGACTTGCTTCGAGGCGTTGTCGTGACCGAGCGCAGCTAAAATGACACGGGCGACGTCCTCACGTGGAATTTTTTTAGTCGCTTGCTCGGACGGATCCGTCGTGACGTTGCCTGTTCCGGCTTCATCCAATAGTCCGCCTGGGCGAAGAATCGTGTAGTTGAGTGACGATTCCTTCAGGACACGATCCGCATAACGTTTTGCGATGTAATACGGCTTCATGCTGTCGGACCATGTTTCCGGCGAATCGGCATTCAAGGCACTGACCATGATGAACTGTTTTGCATTGATTGCTTCTGCTGCTTCAATCGCTTTGACGGCACCGTCGAAGTCGATTAGCATCGTCTTGTCGGCTCCCGTGTGACCACCTGATCCTGCGGTAAAGATGACGACATCTGATCCTTGTAATGTATCGGTGATCGTCGCGACGTCCGCTTCAAGATCGAGATGGACCGGGGTATGACCTAATTTCTCAAAATCACTGAACTGGTCCTTGGAACGTAATCCTACTTTGACATCGTGCTCCGAATCCTGCAGTAAGCGAGCAGCGTGACGACCTACTTTACCATTTGCACCAATGATGAAAATCTGACTCATGTTCCATTCCTCCAATTCACGATTTGATGATTCTGTTTCAGTATGGAAAAGACGGGAGGATTCTGTAAAGAAAGACGACTTGTAGAACTGCAACCGTCATCAAAACATCTTTTTAACGCTTTTATGCATAAAATCATCAAATTATCTTGAAATCACGTGTAAGTGTGGTAGGATAATGACTATTACCCACACCGAAAATCATTTGGGTTAAATTGTAGCAATATTCGGTGAATGGGCAACGACGAAACAGAAAGGAGAGATACGATGAGAAAGAAACCATGGCTACTGGCAGGACTTGTTTTGACAGGCGTTGCCGCTTGGATGATTTGGAATCAACAGACGGATGCCGAAGCACATGAGATCTTCGAAGACCACAAGCTGGTTGTCGGGACGACGGGGGATTATAAGCCCTTTACATACTGGAACGAGGAACGGAATCGTTATCAAGGCTTTGATATCGATGTCATCCAAGCGTTCGCCAAAGCAGCAAATCTTGATGTGACGTTCGTCAAGACGACATGGCCGACATTATCGGAGGATACGAAATCAGGAAAGTTTGATATCGCTGTCGGTGGCATCACGAAGAAAGTCGAGCGCGAGGTCATCGGAGACTTTACATCGTCGTATTTCTCCTTTCAAAAAGCACCGCTCGTAAAGAAGAAAGATGTCGAACGCTTGAATTCGCTCGCTGCAATCAATAATCCAGCAGTCAAAATCGGTGTCAATCCGGGTGGCACGAACGAAGCGTTCGTGAAGAAGCATTTTCCGAAGGCAGATGTGACCGTCTTTGAGAACAACTTGGACATTCCGAAAGCCGTAAAAAGCGGACAAGTCGATGTCATGGTGACGGACGACATCGAGGCGTTGCATTACGCGACAGAACTCGATCTTGCGGTGCCGAAACTAACAGAGGCATGGGAACCAGCCGAGATGGCGTATTTGATGAAACCGGATCAAAAACAGCTTGGAGATGTCTTCCGGGTCTGGATTGAAAGTGCAGAGGGGCAAGAACAAGTTCAAAAATTGAAGAAAAAATGGAACATAGTCTCGACACGTGAGACGGTCGGAGCGAAAGGAGCGGGAGCATATGAGTAAATGGGGATGGATCGTCGTCGGAGGTGGCGTCTTGTTTGCGAGCTTACTGACGCTATGGCAAACGGAGCAACCACGACGTGTACAAGCGAAGAACGTCTTTGCGACGAAAAAAATCGTCGTCGGAACGACCGGGGACTACAAACCATTCACCTACTTGAACCGGAAGACGAACGAGTACGAAGGGTTCGATATCGAAGTGATCCGTTCATTCGCGAAGACGACCGGCATCGATGTCGAGTTCGTCCCGACGACATGGCCGACGCTATCTGCTGATCTCGCAAGTGGGAAATTCGATATGGTCGTCGGGGGTGTGACGAAAAACATCGAGCGCGAAATCATCGGCGACTTCACGTCGAGTTATCTGTCGTTCCATAAGACACCGCTCGTCCGTAAAGAAGATGCTAAGCGTCTTGCTTCGATCGAACAAATCAATCGTCCAGACGTGACGATTGGTCTAAATCCAGGGGGAACGAATGAACAGTTCGTCCGTAAGACGTTCACGAAGGCGAACATCGTCATGTATGAACAAAATCTCGACATCCCGCACGCGGTTGCATCGGGCGAAGTCGATGTTATGATCACCGATACGGTCGAGGCGATTCATTATGAAGCGCTCGACAAACGACTTGCGGCACCAAGAATTCAAGAAAAATGGATTCCGGCGGAGAAGAGCTACCTCGTCCGAGAGTCGGAAGGGGACGTCGTTGATGTCTTCAATCTGTGGATGCAATCGCACGAAGGTCAAGAAGAGATGGAGCAATTAAAAGAGAAATGGCAAGTAGCGTCATAAAGGAATCGTGCCTCCGTATAACAGGAGGCACGATTTTTTAGTAACAGGAATCTAATGGGAAAGGGCGAACAAGTATGTAGAAGCAAATTAGGAGGAAACCATATGTTGAAAAACGTGTCAGCGAGACGATGGCTCATCATGACCGTTCTTTTTGCCTGTATCACTTATGGATGGATCGTCATCGGAGATGCATGGATCAATCCTACATTGTTATTCGCAGGGGCGATTGTACTTGCGAGTGGTACAGTGCTTTCGTTTAGTCTCGTGTTAGCACGAGCCGTTCGATTAACAGGAATCGGATTAACGATGATGATGGTGTCGATCGTCACGACGCTCGTGGTATCCGCCGGTGTCGTGTACGGTGTGTATCAGATTGTAGCGTAATCGTTAGAGCTTAAATTTAGGCACCGAATCAGGTGTCTTTTTTTTGATTCGAGAACAGAAAAAACGGGAAAATCTTGGACATGACTTTGAATTCAGAGAAAGAAGGAATGAAGATGATTCATGTCGAGAACTTGACGAAGACGTACGATGGGAAGGATGTCGTCAAAGGGATTTCGTTCGACGTGCAAGCCGGGGAAATCTTCGCTTTTCTAGGACCGAACGGGGCAGGGAAGTCGACGACCGTCCAGATGCTGACGACATTGATTCCAATTTCCGGTGGTCGGGCGACGATCCAGGAATTTGATGTCGTCAAACAGGAAAAACAGGTTCGGTTGCAAATTGGGGTCGCCTTACAAGATACCGGCATCGATGAAGACTTGACCGGACTTGAATTACTCGTCCTACAAGGAAAATTATTCGGATTAAGTCAGACGGAAGCAAAAACACGGGCAGAGGAATTGCTGCGACTCGTCGGACTCGATCAAGATGGGAAGCGCCGTTCGGGCACTTACTCCGGTGGGATGAAACGACGGCTTGATCTCGCCTTGACGCTCGTCCATCAACCAACCGTTCTGTTTCTCGATGAACCAACGACTGGGCTTGACCCCGCGAGTCGTGTACAAATCTGGAACGAGGTCCGGCGATTAAACGAAGAGTTCGGCACGACGATCTTTTTGACGACACAGTACTTGGAAGAAGCCGATCAGTTGGCGGACCGAATTGCCATCATCAACGAAGGGCAACTGATTGCGAAAGGGACGGCAGCTGAGCTGAAGGCAGCAAACGGAGAGGAACGGATTGAGTTGACACTTGCTGAAAAAGAGGACGAGCGGATTGTCTTAGAAACGTTTAAAGGACGTCAGGAAAAAGGTCAACTGGTCATTCCTTCACATGGAACGGAGACATTACGCGCTGTTGTCCGCTTTCTTGACGAACGGAAGATGATTGCGACGTCACTGGTCGTCAAACAACCGTCACTCGATGATGTCTTTATTCGTTTAACCGGACAAGCCTATAAGGAGGAGTCGTGACATGATTCGAGAAACGTGGTTTTTGATGCGGCGAAGTCTACTCGTCACGTTACGTAATCCGTTTTCCTTCATTCCGAACTTGATCATCAGTGTCTTTTTCCTGCTCGTCTACACGAGTGGTTTGTCCGGAATCTCGAATTTACCGCAGTTCGACGGCGTCGATTATTTGAACTTCATTCTCCCAGTTTCAATCGTCTCGGGTGCTGTTGGTGGAGCGGGGGGCGCCGGTCAAGCGCTCGTCAAGGATATCGAGAGTGGTTATTTTGCACGACTCTTATTGACACCAGTCTCGCGAACAGCAATCGTCCTCGGACCGATGCTTGCCGGGATGCTGCAATTATTCGTTCAAACGTTACTCATCTTCGGGATGGCCTTTTTGCTTGGTCTATCGATCCCAGTCGGTGTCAGTGGCTTTTTCTTGACGATCTTACTCGCGCTCGGATTTGGACTCGCCTTTGCTGGTTACTCGGTTGGAGTCGCTTTGAAGACACGGAATGCGCAAGCCGCTCAAGCCGGAACGCTCTTATTCTTCCCGCTGATTTTCCTGTCGACGACGTTCGTACCGAAAGACTTGGTTGAAGCCGAGTGGCTCAAGATTGCTGCGACGATCAATCCAACGACCTATATCATGGAAGGCATGCGTAGTGTGTTAACCCGTCCAGAAATTGATTGGTCGGTTTACTGGCAAGGTTTGATCGTCGCTGCTGTTCTCAGCATCGCGATGGTGATCTTTGCTGCGTTGAACGCACGTGGGGCATTGAAAAAGTAAAAAATGGACTCGTTTTTAGACGGGTCCATTTCATGCGGCTATATAGTTGACGGTCTTATTTCAAATCGCGTTTTTCTTCCTCTTCTTTCGACGATTTACTTTTTGCGTCGAACTCAGAACGTGTCATGACATCTTCGACATGCATATTGATTTCAATGACATCGAGTCCTGTCATATCATGGACTGATTTTTTGATTTTCGTTACAGCATCTTGGAAGATCGACGGGATGTTTTTGCCATACTCGACGATGACTTTTAAGTCGAGTGCGACTTGGCGCTCGCCGACTTCCGCGTCGATGCCTTTTGCGATATCTTCCGTGCTCCGGAAACGATCTGTCAAACCACTCATGAAGCCACCGCTCATTGAGAGGATGCCTTTGACATCATTTGATGCGATACCAGCGATTTTTTTAATGACTTGATCTTCGAATGTGAGTTTGTTTTCGCGTACTACTTCGTTTTCGTTTTGTTTCGTGTTGATTTCGTTAGCCATGAGAAATCTCTCCTTTTAATGTTAGTGTGAGTTGAATGATTTTTTATTTTTTGTATGCTCAATCCCGTTGAAAGAACTGAATCCATCCTTCGACATCAAGCGCATTATCCCGCCACTGACCAATCAAGTAACCGATTGTTGCGAATACGATGATCAACAATGTCGGTCCAAAACCGATCGTCAAGAACAAGATGGCGAGGATCAGTCCTACTAGCCCGCCGAGTAGACGGTAGCGATACGGACGAAGTGCTTCGCTCGTTTTCATGATCTTCCTCCTCTCGGATCTTAGACGACACGTTCAGACGTTTTTGTCTTCGTGTCACTGATCCGGACGCGTGTTTTTGTGACAGGTAGTTCAAGCAACGATTCGACTGCATGTTTGGCACGTTCTTGAATGTCTTTGCCGATTGTCGGCAAGCCTTCTTGACCGAAGACGGAACAGTCGACTTCTAACGCGACGGTTTCTTTTTTCGAGTGAATATCCGCGTTGACGCGTGGCGAACGTACGCCGTTGATACCACGAATCGACTCGAGTGCCGTTCGTTCGATCGTTTGCTTAGAGATCGTGATATTCCCGTCACCCGTCTGAATCAGGAGACGTTGTCCTTTTGAACGACTGAGTAGTCCAGTGAATAATAGAATGACAAATACGAATGCTAGGAAGCCACCAAGTGATAAAATCGTGTAGCTATACCATTGTTGATCTTGCCACTGTTCAATCAAAGGACTGAGTCGTGGAACATCATAGACGCCGAGTACAAGAAGACCGACGCTGACTAAACCGAGAATGCCGATCAGGACGAGTAGGAAACGATTGAATCCGTTCATGTTACATCTCTCCTTTCTGTCGTTAAAATGTTTTAACATGATTGTTCTACACATGAAATATTATGTGTATGGTGAGAATATTCCCGTTCAAACGAACTCAAAACATAAAAATACACTTAAAATAAAAAGACTATTTATTCTGAAAATTAGTCTGTTTATTAGAAAAATAGTAGATGAAATACGATATTTATTAAAAAATTATGAATGATTTAGCGTTCTAAGGCATATTAGTTCGCATTTGATTATCTATCATGGGAAAAATATAATGTCAATATAAAAATGGAAAACACGAAAAATCCTCCCATGATGTCATGAGAGGAAGATAAAATATCATTATTTTTCGATCTTCGGTACTTTTACGATGTAATAGACCGTACTTAAGATCAAGAAAGCAACTCCGATTAAGATCGAGACGCGCGTCTCATCGTTGAACAACATCCCGACGAGCACTGTCACCAGCGCGACGATCGACAGATAGTTCGTCACCGGCGCACCAGGCATCTTGAACGGATGTGAGGCTGTCCGTTCGCTTTCAAGTTTACGATACCGGATATGACTGATTAAAATCGCGAACCATGGCACCATCCCTGGCAGTACCGAAGCACTGTAGACATACACGAAGATATTCGTATCCTTCCCGAGAACGAGTGGCAAGGTGATATCAAGAATGACACCGAAGAAAATCCCGATTGAAATCGCGAAGACCGTGTAGAATGGAATGCCACGTTTATTGACCTTTAAGAAGAAGGACGGCACTTGTCCTTTTTCAGCCAAGGCATAGATCATCCGGCTTGCACTGAAGATCCCGGAGTTACAACCGGATAAAGCGGCCGTGATGACGACGAAGTTGATGATACCGGCAGCAATCGTGACACCGACCTTGGCGAATGTCGCAACGAACGGACTGCCGAGATCCGACAACTCGTTCCATGGATAGACCGTGACGATGATGAAGATCGATCCGACGTAGAAAATTAAAATTCGCCAGACGACACCATTAATCGCCTTCGTAATATTCTTCTCTGGATCTTTCGTTTCTCCAGCTGTCACGCCAATCAACTCAACACCGATGTAAGAGGCGAAGACGATCGAGAGGGCAAAGAAGAAGCCGGTGAAACCATTCGTGAAGAATCCACCGTTCGCCCACAGATTCGAGAAGCCGACCGGGTTTCCGTCATTTCCTAGACCAAAGAAGATGATGCCGAATCCGGCGACGATCATCAGAAGAATCGTTATCACCTTGATTGAGGCGAACCAAAACTCGAGTTCACCGAACATCTTGACGGAAGCAAGGTTCGCAAGCGTCAAGAGAATGATGACGACGACGCCTGGAATCCAAGTCGGTAGTTCCGGCCACCAGAAGCGTAAATATGTCCCGACAGCGATGACTTCACTCATCCCGACGACGACCCAGTTGAAGATATTACTGCTTGCTGTCAAGAAACCAGCAGCTGGATGGATATAGTCGTTTGCGAACTTTGCGTACGAACCACTGTGAGGATGGGTGTAGACCATCTCACCAAGTGCACGCATGATGAAAAAGATAAAGACTCCTGCTAGCATGTACGCAAGCAAAACCGATGGTCCTGTCCAAGCGATCGTGCTTGATGCCCCAAGGAACAAACCGACCCCGATTGTTCCTCCGAGTGCAATCATTTGTACCTGTCGTGCTGTTAAATCGCGTTTCAAATTCGAACTCATCATTTCCCCCAAAAAAATTCTGTGACGTCATAATGTTCAGACAACTTGTCCGAATAACTATAACGCTGAGTATACTATCCTCAGATAGGACTCGCTAGTCTTTTTGAAAATTTGGGTTGAAGGTTTTCAAAAGTGAAAAGATTATGAAACAACTTTGTAACTGTTTTCATTTGCCTGCTATGAGAGAGACGAGTCGCTGACCGAGTCTCCCGAAATACAGGTGTTCTGAAGTCGCTAAGACGATCAAGTCGTTACGCATTGTAAGGTCACCTGACAGGGTATTTCCCTGTTCTGTCATGAATCGAATCGAACGAATACTCTCAAAAAGCGTTCCTTTACGTTCAAGTAAATGTGCTTCATCAGAATTTGCAGCAAGCAGAAAATCGTCGTACCGAGCGAACTGAGAAAAGGCAATCGTAGGTGCCTCACAAACGAGATCGTCCTCTTGATTGATACGAATGAAGCGAAAATCGGAATAATAGAAAAACCAGACTTCCTTCGACGAACAGACATTTAAGGCGTAGCAATCATCGATTGGATATTGACGATTCTTATACTGGACTACACCTGTATCGTCAAAAGCGACGAGACCAAATGCGCCATTCGAACTAGTTGCAGCATCAGCGTAGATTCCTTCGTCGAAATAACTGACCCAAATCCATCCTTGTTCATCGATTTGCATATTCTGAATCCCATCGTCTAAACAAAAGCTGTCTAGTAAATTCCCTTGAGGATCATAGACAAAGGCATTTGGTAACCACGTTCCATCTACATCGTCGTCACAACGGGAAGCGACGAGTAACAGACGACCGTCCGGAAAGCGGTCGATGAGTGAAAAGTCCACCTCGCTTCTTTTAATCATTGTCGTTTTTCGCCAGTCATCTTTCAATTGATGAATGGAGAGAACGTGTTCATTCCGAGATTCATCGAGGGTTTCTTCGACGATTAAAATACGTCCATCGACGGTGATCCCAGTCGCGACAGGACGACCCGACCGATAGGATGCAGTCAAACGACGGAGTGGAAAATGGGCAAGCGGGGATGTGAGCATGGCAGGACCTCCTGTTTGTTTAAAAAAACAGTCCGTCGTCAGACAGACTGCTAGTTGTTCAAACCGTTCGTTGACGGCGTTTGTAGATGACGTAGAAGATGATCAAGACGACGGCAGCAATCAGAACGCCGTTCGTGTACGGTGCAGCGACTTCCTTGATTGAGCGCCAGTTCGTTCCGAGCGTTTCACCAAGATACAGGAACAAGATCGACCATGGGATGATGGCAAGCACCGTATAGAGAGAGAACTTCGTTTGGTCCATCTTCGCAAGACCAGCCGGAATCGAGATGGCATGACGAACGACAGGAATAAAACGAGCGCCAAAAATGACACCTTGTCCATATTTCAAGAACCAACGCTCAGCTAAATCCAGGTGATGCTCTGAGATTAAAACATACTTTCCGTATTTCAGGATAAGGGGACGACCGCCGTAACGAGCGAACCAATATAAGAATAATTGCGAGAATAATCCACCGATGACGGCAGCGACGATGGCGAGCGGCCAGCCGATCGTTCCTTGAGAAATCATGAATCCTCCATAAGAGAGGACGATTTCACTCGGTATGATTTCAATCATCAACCCGAGGGCGATGCCGAAATATCCGAGATCGGCAAGCGAAAGTAAAATCTGGTTGACGACTTGAGATAACACGTTAGACAACTCCTTTGTATCAGTTCATTTCTTTATTTTAGAGAACAAGCGGCGAAATGAAAAGGAAAAAAACGGAGACAATTCAAAAAACGGATTCGCAATTACGGCGAATCCGTCTTCTTTTTATAATACGACCGCGGCGATCGTACCGAAGATGATCAATGGAATGTTGTAGTGCAAGAACGTCGGAATGACCGTTTCACGCATGTGATCGTGCTGACCATCCGCATTTAGACCACTTGTTGGCCCGAGTGTCGAGTCTGATGCGGGACTACCCGCGTCACCGAGCGCACCGGCTGTACCGATGATCGCAATCGTCGCTTCTAAGCTGAATCCGTACTGGATACAGAGTGGAACGAAGATGGCAGCAATGATTGGAACGGTTGAGAAACTTGAACCAATCCCCATCGTGACGAGAAGACCGATCAACAGCATGACGAAGGCGGCAACGAGTTGGGAATCGCCCATCAATGCTTTTGAGTTCTCGACGAGTGGCTCGATATCGCCCGTCTTACGCAAGACGTTCGAGAATCCGTTCGCTGAGATCATGACGAAACCGATGAATGACATCATGCGCATACCGCGTGTAATGACGTCATCTGCTTCGCTGAAGCGAACAAGACGAAGCAACAAGAAGAGGATTAAACCAGTTGTTGCAGCGAGAATCATTGATCCGGTCTGCAGTTGAACGATCAAAGTCGCAATGACGACGATACCGCTTAAGGCAAGCTTCGTTTTCGTGATGACCGGGATTTCATAATCGTCTGGAGCGATATCACGCATCTCATACGTCCGTTCTTTACGATATGAGTATAGACCGATTAAGAGACCGACGACCATCCCGAGTGCCGGAATCGCCATCGCTTCGATGACGGATGCTCCTGCTGTATCAAGACCATTTGCCTTCAAGTTCTTTAGTAGAATCTGATTGAGGTAAATGTCTCCGAAACCAACTGGTAAGAACATGTAAGGTGTCACAAGACCAAACGTCATGATTATCGCAATCCGGCGACGGTCCATTTTCAACTGATTAAACAGACCAAGGAGCGGCGGAATGATGATTGGAATGAATGCGATGTGGATTGGCAACACGTTTTGTGAACTGATCGCGAGTAACAGAATCGCAAACAAGATGAATCCTTTTAACTTTTTGACCGATGAGGCACTTGCATTACCGCGCGAACGTTGAATCAAGGCATGTGCGAGTGCATCGGGTAAGCCCGTTTTCGAGAGGGCGACAGCGAACGCGCCGAGCAACGCGTAACTCAGGGCGATTTCTGCCCCGTCACCAAGACCACCGGAGAACGCTTTTGTCGTCGCAGTCAGGTCAAGACCACCGACGAGACCACCGGCAAACGCACTGATGACCATCGCGAGCACGATGTGGACGCGGAAGATCGCTAAAATAAACAGTAAAAAGACGGCAAACAATACGGCGTTTATCATTCAGTAAAACCACACTTTCTTTTGTTATCACTGTACTATACTAAAGTATATTACAGCCATGTTGGAATGCTGTCAAGAGTAAAAGTCTGACCTCGTAATCAAAAGATGAATGGTACGCTTATTAGCTCTCCACAAGATGATATATTCTGTTATACCCCTGAGCATGAAGTGAGAAGCGTGTTGATCACTGAATATAATTCATACGAAAAACGTGCCATCCTTCTCCGTTACGAGAAAATATGGCACGTTGTCTTTAGTTTAAGACGGAATAGAATATGCGAGTCTATTTGCGTTTCTTCTATAAAGAGTGATCAGCAATCGACGATGTCGAGTTTACCAGTAGCCGGGTCGATGACGAGTCCGTGAACGTTCGTCCCAGGTGGCAATAACGGATGGTTCTTCACGAGGCTGACTGAGTGAGCAACGCTTTCTTGAACCGACGTGAAACCACGCAACCATTGATTCAAATCAACACCGGATACTTCGAGTGTGTGAAGAATCTGTTGGTCGATTCCTCGATCCTTCATCTCGTTGATCATGTGTTTAGGATCAATTGTGCTCATGCCACAGTCGTGGTGACCGATGACGACGACTTCTTCAGCGCCAAGAGCATACAACGCAACGAGAATCGAGCGCATGACGGAGCCGAATGGGTGCGATAGGATAGCACCGGCATTTTTGATGATTTTCGCATCCCCGTTCTTAAGACCAAGTGCATGTGGGAGGAGCTCCGTCAAGCGGGCATCCATACACGTCAGGATGACGACCTTTTTATCTGGGAACTTATCCGAGACGAACTGCTCATACTGTTTTTCGGCGACGAATCGCTCGTTGAAGGCTAGCATTTCCTGTACAACTGACATTCAAGTGTCCTCCTTTAGTGGTAGCTCTTAATATGTACCCCATATCAGAATACAAGATGATGAAACGGCTATCAAGTCAGGAAAATGCGAGGTGTGATAAATCGCACACATCTATGTACATGAAGCAAAACGTTGGAAAAGAAGAACGCACAATAGTTGTAAACGCTATCAAAGGTGTGATGGAATTCACAGGATGGTCATGCACAAAACAGGAAAAAGGGGTTATGATTGATTTGTGAAGGAAAGCACAAACTATTGAAAAACAGCTTGGCATTCCTGACATAATGGTTGGCAAATCAAACTCAGATTCGTTCCACGACAGGGAGGAAACCACTCATGGCTGTGAAAGAAAAAACAAAATCGACGGCAACACCAGTCGAACAAGCAGTTGGACAAATCGTTGAAAAAGGGCAACGTGCATTACAAGAATTACTGACATTCGATCAAGAAAAAATCGATACGATCGTCCGGGATATGGCACTTGCCGGACTTGAACGGCATGTCGAACTCGCTCGTCTCGCTGCAGAAGAGACGGGACGCGGTGTCTTTGAAGATAAGATGATTAAAAACATTTTTGCGACAGAATACATCTACAACAGTCTACGTCATGAAAAAACAGTTGGGATTTTAGAAGAAGATGTCCAAAACGGCATCACATATATCGCTGAACCCGTCGGTGTCGTCTGTGGTGTCACACCGGTCACGAACCCGACATCAACGACGATGTTCAAAGCATTGATTGCGATCAAGACACGCAACCCGATCGTCTTCGCATTCCATCCATCGGCACAACGTTGTTCCGTTGAAGCAGCGAAAACACTCCGCGACGCAGCCATCAAAGCAGGTGCGCCAAAAGACTGTATTCAATGGGTCGAAGAACCATCACTTGAAGCAACGAAAGTCTTGATGAACCATGAAAAAATCGCGATGGTCCTTGCGACAGGTGGAGCGGGAATGGTCAAATCAGCGTATTCAACAGGTAAACCGGCACTCGGTGTTGGACCAGGGAACGTTCCGTGTTACATCGAACAGTCAGCAAAAGTCAAACGGGCAGTCAGCGATCTCGTTCTCTCAAAAACGTTTGATAACGGTATGATTTGTGCGTCTGAACAAGCCGTCATCGTCGACCAAGAGATTTATGCGACGGTCCGTGCGGAAATGGAAGCACTCGGTTGTTACTTCTGTACACCGGAAGAAAAACAACGTCTCGAATCACTCGTCATCAAAACCGATACATGTGCCGTCAATGCGGACATCGTCGGGAAACCAGCGACATGGATCGCGGAGAAAGCCGGCATCGACGTTCCGGAAACAACGGTCATGCTCGTCGCGGAACTCGAGCACGTCGGAGCAGCAGAACCATTGTCTCATGAAAAACTCAGTCCGGTCCTCGGTGCGTACCGCGTTGCATCAACTGAAGAAGCGTTCACGATTGCCGAACAGATGCTTGAAATTGGTGGTCTCGGTCATACAGCTGTCATTCATACGACGAACGATGATTTGATGACAGCGTTCGGACTCCGCATGAAAGCCTGCCGGATCCTTGTCAACAGTCCATCTGCTCACGGTGGGATCGGTGATCTGTACAACGAGTTGACACCATCATTGACACTCGGTTGCGGATCATACGGGAAAAACTCTGTATCTGAAAACGTGACAGCGAAGCACTTACTCAACGTCAAGAAGGTGGCGAGACGACGCGTGAACATGCAATGGTTCAAAGTCCCAGAGAAAATCTACTTCGAAAAGAACTCCGTTCAATACTTGCGGTCGATGACTGACGTCTCACGTGTCATGATCGTGACCGATCCAACGATGGTACAGTTCGGTTATGCCGATAAAGTGATTCAAAACTTGCCACAGTCCGTCAGTTACCGGATCTTTGACCAAGTCGAACCAGATCCATCGGTGACGACTGTTCAGACAGGTGCTCAAGCGATGCGTGATTTCAAGCCTGACTTGATCATTGCTCTTGGTGGTGGTTCAGCAATGGATGCTGCGAAAGGAATGTGGCTCTTCTACGAACAACCGAACGAAACGTTCTCGAACTTACGTCAAAAATTCCTCGATATCCGCAAACGGGCATATCAATTCCCGGCACTCGGTCGTCAAGCGAAGTTCGTCGCGATTCCGACGACGTCAGGTACGGGTTCAGAAGTGACACCGTTCACCGTCATCACGGATAAAGAGAAAAACGTCAAATACCCGATTGCTGACTATGCGTTGACACCTGACGTCGCAATCGTTGATCCGGAATTCGTCATGACCGTCCCGGCTTCGATCACTGCTGATACCGGAATGGATGTCTTGACGCATGCGACAGAAGCATACGTCTCGGTGCTTGCGAACGACTACACGGATGGACTGGCACTCAAAGCAATCAAGATGATTTTTGAGTACTTGCCACGAGCATATGCTAACGGATCAGACGCCGAAGCACGCGAAAAAGTGCATAATGCGTCAACGATGGCAGGGATGGCATTCGCGAACGCCTTCCTTGGAATCAACCACTCGATCGCACACAAAATCGGTGGGGAGTTCCACACACCACACGGACGGACGAACGCGATCCTGATGCCACACGTCATTCGCTATAACGCGTCACGTCCAACGAAACTAGCAGCTTTCCCGAAATATGAATCATTCGTTGCCGATGAACGGTACGCGGACATCGCGCGCTACCTCGGTCTTCCGGCAGCAACGACGGAACAAGGGGTCGAATCCCTCATCCAAGCCGTTGCTGATCTTGGACAACGTCTCAACATCAAGATGTCATTCAAGGCGCAAGGCATTCAAAAAGCAGACTTCGAGGCAAAACTCGATAAGATGGCAGTCGATGCCTTCGAGGATCAATGTACGACGGCGAATCCGAAGATGCCGCTTGTCGCTGAATTACGGACGATCATGGAACAAGCATACGAAGGCATCTAAATAAAGAAAAATATCATGGCACCTGATCGTTCAACCGGCTTCTCATTCTGAGAGGTCGGTTTTTATTTTGGAAATCAGTGGAGACAGTCAGAGAAAAGGTGGGATATAATGGCTGTTGAATGAATTTGATGTTTTTGGTTTCGCTGTAGCAGGAATATTCAAACATCAGACATAAAAAGGAGGAAATGGGATGGAGTCAAGGCAAGAAAGGAAACAACGACGGTTTTCCGTCTGGGATGTCCTGTTTGGCGTCCTTATCGGTCTCATCTTTTTCGGTGTCATCTATGGCGTGATGGCATTTTTGACTTCACAAATCACTTCATCCTCAGACTATCAGGATCTCGTGACGCAGATGCAACAGGCGGACGTCTCCTGGAAAGATGCAGACATCACGGTCTCTCTCATGCTCTTGTTCGTCGGTGGACTGTCAATCACGATGCCGAGTGCGGTCCGGGAAGGGATCATCAATCAGGTACTTGATGCGAGTTCTGCCGGTGATGTCTTATCCTTGTTCGGGATCGACTTAAAACAGGTCCTTGCACCACTTACGTTCGATGTCTCTTACGGCACGTTACTCTACTCCGTTTTCGGCATCGGTTTGATCGTCCTGTTATTTTTGGTTTTACGGATTAAGGCAAGTCGTCTCGGGTGGACGATTCGATCGATCAGTTTCTTCTTAACGGTCGGAATCATCTGGTTCGTCCTTGCCGGACGCGGAAACGACGTGCCGTTTCTCTCGTTACAAGATGGCTATGCGATGAGTGGGATCCTACCGCTTCTCGTCGTCAGTTTACTTGGCTGGATGGCGTTCTTCCCGCAAAAGTTATCCGGTCTGACAGCTGCCGGACGTGCCAGCTTACTGATTTTGATGCTCGCAAGTACGCTCCAACTCGTCTTTACGGTGCAGGACGAAGCGGCGTATGACGGTGATTCCTCACTACGGACGGCGTTGACCGTCGCGAGTCTAAACGCCGGAAGTGGCGGAATGTACGACTGGATCCACGGCGGACAGGTCGTGTATCAAGCAGACGTTCTTGGAGCGAACGCGGAAATCCCGGTCTCGATGTTGAACGGGGAGACTTCAACGGATCAGCTTAATGACTCGATCCAAAAAGTCGTCGATGGCATCGATACGGACCGGGTGACAGAACAATTGTTGACGTTACTCGGTGGAGAACGTCCGGATTTGTCAGCAACACAATTGAAGCTCGACCCTGTTGATTACGGTGTCGCGCGGCAGACGATTCAAGTGATTGATGCGGAATCTGCAGGAGCGACGCCACCGAATGTCTCGAGTGAGAGTGGGTATTGGGTATTATTGCTGGTAACGTTCGCGATCTACTTCGTCTGTAGCATCCGAAGCTTCAAGTCGATTATCGATCCGTTCGTCTTTGCGATCACGATTGGTGTGATCAGCTTCATCGTCAGTCAGGCTTCATACGTTCAGTTCGCGATGAAATGGCGGAGTGACGTCTTATTCGAATTCGCTCAACAAACCGCAGGCTGGACAGTACTTTATGCCACAGGACTTGCGTTACTTGCTGGAATTCTCGGTTACGTCGTCCGACGGAAACCAGAGAAAACGGTGTAAGGGGACGTGGAGTGGTGAAAATCCTATGCCATGAATCCAATCTACGAACGTTGCTGTCATTCTCGCTTTCCGCAGGCGGGAGGTAGGCCGCGGTATCCTAAACTACGTTTCGTCTACCCGGTCTCACCTGACCCTGACGAAAGTGAAGAACATGCTTTCTTTTCCTGTAGGAGTCGAGAATGAACAATTACGTTCTACATTAGTTAAAACGATACTTTTTCAGGATTTTGGTCTGAGAAAGTATCGTTTTTTTGTATGAATTATACAACGATGTAAGACGCCTTTTTTTACCATTTATAACTGGTTTGTAAAGGTAAAACAAACAATGTTAAGCCAGTATTTGGAATTGGTTAAGTAGGTTAAATAAGACGGATGTCCGACCTATTTGAAAGGACTATTAGCTATAATCGAACCATGCTAAATTAATGAAGCAGTCAAAACATCCTGGGGGGAAATCCATATGAAAAAAGCTACGAAACTCGTCATCGCGTCGACGTTGATCGCACCGATGCTCGTACCAGTCGTTCAAGTCAAGACACTTGCTGCCGACAACAGTGTCGTCAAGTTACGCTTCTTAGAAACAACGGATTTACATACGAACTCAATGAACTACGATTACTTCAAGGATGCGCAGGACGAAACGATTGGTCTCGTCAAAGCCGCTACGGTCATTAAACAGCAACAAACTGAAGTGGGCGCAACGAACAGTTTCTTATTCGATAACGGGGATACACTTCAAGGAACGCCATTCGGTGATTACGTGAAGAACCAGTACGACAAAGGAAACAAAGGCAAACATCCGATGTACGAATTGATGGAATACCTCGGTTATGATGCGGTCACGCTCGGAAACCATGAATTCAACTTCGGTCTTGATTTCCTCAAGTCAGCGATGAGTGCTTCGAGCGGTTCAATCAAGTTCGTCAACTCGAACGTATTGGATGCAGTCACGAAAAAGCCGATCGTCGCGGACTACAACAAAGATGGAAAAGACTATCAAATCATCGAACGTCAAGTCAAGGACCAGAACGGTGACATGAAAACAGTCAAGGTGGGTGTGTTCGGAGTCGTCACGCCACAAATCATGGCATGGGATGCGGGGAACCTGACGGGGAAAGTCACGGCTGAAGATATCATCCCGACTGCTAAAGCAACAGCGAAGAGATTAAAAGATGCTGGCGCAGACGTCGTCGTTGCACTCGCACACACAGGTATCGGGGATACGACGGATCAAAAAGACGGCGATGAGAATGTCGGCTACGCATTGACAAAAGTTGCAGACATCGATGTCTTGATGACAGGTCATCAGCACGGAAAGTTCCCGGCAGTCGATTCAGCGTTCAATAAATTGCCGAATGTTGATAAAGAAAAAGGTCTAATCAATGGTAAACCAGTCGTCATGGCAAACACACAAGGAAAGAACGTCGGTGTCATCGATCTTGAGTTGAAGCAAGTCGACGGGAAATGGGTCGTTGATACGTCAGGTGCGAAACTAGCGGACGTGACGAAAGACACGACAGCAGATGCCGGTGCCGTCAAGTTGATTGAAAAAGCACATGAAGGAACACTCGCGTACATTCGTCAAGAAGTCGGAACGATTAATGACGACATCCAAAGTTTCTTCGCTCTCACGCAAGACGATGATTCAGTTCAGTTCGTAACGAACGCTCAGAAATGGTATGTCGAGAAACAACTCAAAGAAAATGCCGATCTCGCGAAATATAAAGATCTCCCGTTGTTGTCAGCAGGTGCACCATTCAAGACTGGTGGTCGTAACCAAGTCAACGCATCCGATTATACATTGATCAAAAAAGGACCAATCGCACTCAAGAACGTCGCCGATCTCTATGTTTATCCGAATACACTCGAAGTCGTCAAAGTAACAGGTGCTGACGTCAAAGACTGGCTCGAAATGTCAGCCGGTCAGTTCAACCAAGTCGGCGGTGAGCAAACGAACTTGTTGAACAAAGATTTCCGTAGCTACAACTTCGATATCCTCGATGGATTGACGTATGAAATTGATATCACGAAACCAGCGAAGTTTGACTATAATGGTGACTTATCGAAGGAATTTAAAGGTGACAACCGCGTCCAAAACATCAAGTATCAAGGCAAAGCAATCACAGACGACCAAGAATTCCTCGTTGCGACGAACAACTACCGCGCTGGTAGTGCGACGTTCCCGGGTCTTGGGAAAGGTCAAAATATCGTCTACAAATCGGCTTACGAAACACGTAACGTCATCTCGGACTATATCAAAGCGAAACAACCGGTTGATTATAAAGCCGATGACAACTGGTCACTCGTCGCAAGTAAGCCGATGACGGTCAGCTTTGATTCAGCGGTTGCAGCTGCACCGTACGTCAAGCGGTATGAAGGAATCACGAACACAGGTGAAACACGTCCAGGTGAGACAGGAACCTTCCTTAAATTCAACATGAACGTGCCGATGAAAGACTTCACGGTCTCGGCAAAAGCAGTTAAACCAGGTGCGAAAGTCGTTACTGGTCAGGCAGTTCCGGGCGCAACAATCACAGTTAAACTTGGCGATAAAGTCCTCGGTACAGCAACAGCAAACGAAGCGGGTCGATACGAAGTCGGAACACGTCCGCTCAAATTGCGTGACAAGTTGACGATCGTCTCTGAACTCAGCTTCATGAAGACAGAAACGAACGTCACAGTCGGAACAGGTGTCGTTGCGACACCAGCGATCGATAAAAAGTCAGCAGTCTACGGATCGACGGTCCTCCGCGGTAAAGCAACGGAAGGTCTTGACGTGACGCTCTATAAAGGATCAACGAAGATCGCGAAAGCGAAAACGACGGCAAGTGGTTTCAAGATTGCGGTCCAGAACGGTCTAACGACAGGTACGTACACGGTCAAGTCGACAGACATCTCGAACAAGATCACGAAAAAGGCATCGTTCATGATCAAGAACACGTATCCGGTCAAAAAATGGTCAGGCAAAAAGACGTTGACAGGTAAAGTCGAAAAACGACAAATCGTCCGCCTCTACCAAAAAACAGAAGCTGGTTATCAATTGATTGCTCAAGACGTGGCGGATCAGCACGGGAACTATGTCTTGAAGATGCGTAAGGCATTGACGAACGGCTCGTACAAACTCAACATCTATACAGCGAAGGATCATCTCGATCAATCGCGTTACTTCATCACGAAGTAACATGTCACACGGATGTCTGCACATGCAGACATCCGTTTTTATTTGGCTAGATATGTGCGTTGTGAGAGCAGAAACCGTTTAATGCGTTCATAGATGGTTGCTTGCTCGACTGTTAATTGGTTCGTCACGTGCGACATGTAGAGTCGTGACGTAACGGTAAACATATCGTCCGTAATGAAGGGTAGCCCCATCTCGCGACAGACGGAGACAGGAACGAAGCTGAAATACCGTTGCTGACGTAAGGCGAGTTGCAGCGAGACGTCATCAATATAGTGCGTGGTATCGGCATAAATGTTCAGTTCCGCCATCTTCAATTGGATGAAGCGGTTGTAATCCTTATTGTGAGAGGGAAATAAAAAGGCAGTCTCCGTTGCGTCCGCATAGAGCGCCGTGATCGCTTCTTTCTCTGAATAGGAAGCAGGATAGGTGATGACAATCTCCTCTTCCACGATCGGTTCGCTCGTAATGAGCGGATGCTTGAGTTCCATGAAGCTGATCGAGAAATGGAATTCTTGATGGAGCAGGCCACTTAAAATGTCGCGATTCGAGAGGATGTCCGAGTTGAACAAAGGCGCAGTCTGCGGCAAGAGAAATTCCCGTAGGATTAATTGGATGAAGCGACCGTGCGAACTGGCAAGACTGAGTAGTGTTTCGGTAGAGGCATCATTTCGCGCCATGCGTTCCTGGACCCGTGTCAGCTCGTGTTCGATTTTTTCGACTGATTGCAGCAGAAGTCGTCCATTGTCGGTCAAGCTGATCGTTCTGCCTTTTCGATGAAACAACGTCGTGTTCAATTCACGTTCTAGTTTTTTGATCGTCGCACTGAGGGCGGGTTGGCTGATGAATAATCGTTCGGCAGCACGCGTCACGTTCAATTCCTCCGCGACGTGACGAAAATAATTCAAATGTAAGAGTTCCATGATATCCTCCTAACATAACCTATAGGTTATTAAAATATATAAATATATATATTTCTGTTTATGATGAAACCAGTATATCGTAAATACCAGAGGTGATAGATATGAAAATCGGAATTTACGGAGCAGGATCACTAGGAACCATCATGGGAGCTTATTTGAGTCAACAGTATGCGGGTGTCGATCTGATCGATACGAATCGCGCACATATCGAAGCGCTTAACACAACAGGCGCGCATGTCATTGGACCAGATTTGACGCAAGCCGTCCATGCGATGCATCCGGATGACATCACGGAGATGTACGATATCGTATTGCTGCTGACGAAACAGGTCTACAATGAACCGGTCCTGGCGAAAGTCCGGACGATCTTGAAGGAAGACAGTATTCTCGTCTCCTTACAAAACGGTGTACCAGAAGAATTCATTCAACAACAGATTCCACGCGAACGTATCATTGCGGGATCCGTCGAGTTCGGAGCGACATACGTCGGACCAGGTGAGTCACGTCTGACATCGGATTACGAGCACTTCAAGACGTATGCGATGCAAATCGGTGAACTGGACGGCAAGAAGACGGACCGAATCATTCACTTGAAGGAAATCCTTGATCACATCGGTGGGACGGAAATCTCTGATAATCTACCGGGAACGAAATGGTCAAAACTCGTCATCAATAGTACGTTTAGTGGGTTATCCGCTGCGTGTAACGGTACGTATGGCGACGTTCTCGATCATCCGGTCTTGTTACGGGCAGCGATCCATACGATGCAGGAAGTCGTTGAAGTCGGTCACGCCCACGGCATCATATTCGCACCGATGAGTACGTTTGAGCCGGCAGCTTACGCAACACTAGACGCTATCGATGAAAAACTGAGCACCGTGCCACAATTGATGCACGGGTCGCGTGACTTAGAAGCAAGCATGTTGCAGGACTTACAAAAAGGGCAACCGACCGAAATTCGTTTCATCAATGGGATCGTCACGATGTATGGCAACACATACGATATCAAAACACCATTCAACTCACTCATTCAAGAAATCGTCGAAGAAGCGCAAGCAGCGAAGACGGTTCCAAATTTTGAAACAAGTGTCGCACGCTTTGCCGCATTGTTAAACGCATGAAGGAGGGATTCAGATGAGACAGGAAGATGTAAAAAATATCGTCGCGACACCGATCAATGCACCGGTCTTTCCGGCGGTCGATATCTTCTTTCGGAATCGGGAATACTTGAACATCATCTATGAGACGGACATCGAAGCCTTACAAGCAGTCGTTCCGGAACCGCTCGAGGTGCTGAGTAATCAGATCAAGTTTGAGATCATCAACATGCCGGATAGCACGGGTCTTGGGAGTTATCTCGAGTGCGGGCAAGTCATTCCGGTTCGGTATCAAGGAGAGGTCGGTGAGTTTTACCTCTCGATGTATGTCAACAATCAGCCGGCGATCGCCTCTGGTCGTGAAGTGGCTGCTTTTCCGAAGAAGTATGGCTCACCCCGGCTTTATCTCGATAATGATGTACTCGTTGGAACGCTTGACTACCATTCACTCCGTGTCGCCCAAGCGACGATGGGATACAAGTATATTCCGATGGCAGTTGAAGAAGCACAATCAATCATCGGTGCGCCGCAATTCATGCTCAAACAACATCGCGGTTATCAAGGCGAGTTGATTATCTCCGAACTGACGCGGAGTCAAATCACTGATCTTGAGATTAAAGAAGCATATCGTGGACCGGCGCGACTTCAGTTATTCGAACATGTCATGGCACCACTCGCTGACTTCCCTGTTCGGAAGATCGTCGATGCCCAGCATATCATCGCTGATCTTCGACTTGGTGGACCTGCGAAACTGTATGATTATTTAACGGATTAACGACTCTCTAACATCAACGACCTCCAAAATGGATGGTCGTTTTGTTTTACCCCAAAAACTGGCATACTGAATTGAGAGGGGGAAACGACCATGCGACAAGTTATTGTGTTACCGTATCAATCAGAATGGGCGAGTGAATACGCACGAGAAGCGGGACAATTACGAGACGTGTTTGGGGCACGTCTACATAGCATTCATCATATGGGAAGTACATCAGTTCCGGGACTCGCAGCAAAACCGATCATCGATATCCTACCCGTCGTCGATACGCTCGAGGGGATCGAGCAGTTCGACGCACAGATGAAAGCGCTCGGTTACGAGGCGAAGGGTGAATTCGGGATGCCGGGACGCCGCTATTATCGAAAAGGCGGCGACGAACGGACGCATCACATCCATCTCTATGCGGTGGGAAATCCAGAAATCAAGCGTCATCTCGTCTTCAGGGACTACTTACGTACCCATCCAGAAGAAGCTGCTGCTTATGGGGCATTAAAACAACAGTTAGCGACAACAAATCCGCTTGATATCGAAGCCTATATCAATGGTAAGGATGCGTTCGTCAAGGAGCTCGAACAACGTGCAATCGATTGGGGAAAAGCACATGACTGACTGGGAACATGCCCTCGTTCGTCATGTCAGTATTGGTGTAAAGACGTCGAAAGCGCTGTTTGAAAAGATTGAAGCACAGGACTGGAACGCGCGACCAATTCCCGGGAAACGGACCGTCGGTGAAGTCGCTGTCCATCTCGCTGTGTTACTCGAAGCCGATTTGATGATCGCAGACGGGGCGACGGCTGAAGCGATGCAGTCGTTTTATGCGACACCGGTTCCGCGCGATCAGTTATCAGAGCGAATCGATCATGCGTTTTCTGTCTATCAAGAAAAAGTCACGACCGGATTTTCGACGCGTCCGACGTACTGGGGGGTTACCGACTCGATGAATGGCTGGGCAATTGAAGCAGCCGTGCATCTCTATCATCATCGATCCCAGTTATTTGATTACTTGAACATCCTTGGGTACGAGCTAGAGATCTCGTTATTTGAATGAATGGAAGTAGGGATAGTGTATGGAATATATCGTTGAAACATCAGCCGGTCGCTTTGATACCCGGCTGACTGGAAGTGGGGACGTCACATTCGTCCTCGATCACGGAATGATGTCGAATCGACACCAGTGGGGCTGGTTACGAACTGAATTGTTAAAACGGGGACGGGTCTTTGAATATTCGCGTCTCGGGTACGGTCGTTCGAGTCGTGGCAAAAGTAAACGACTTTTTTCGCATCAAGCAGATGAGCTCGCGGACGTCTTACGGATGCTTCGTGTCGAAGGACCATATGTCTTCATCGGTCACTCGCTCGGAGCCTATATCTCGCTTGCAAGTGGACGCCTATTTGCAGACGAGACGCGTGGCATCGTCTTGCTCGATCCGTCGCATCCGGATGTCGATGCGGCATTACCGAACTGGTACGAACGAACACAAGAGGAGTGGAATCGATTCCTCTATTTCCTTAGTCACGTCCGACCGATCGCCTGGATGATTCCTGACCGTCTAGGAAAAAAGATGTTCAGTGTCTTACCGGAAGCCGATCAATTACCAATGTGGCGGCATTTTGCGGCGCCTGGACATTGGCGGGGAACACTCGACGAGTGGCAATCGGTCGAAGAGAACAATCAGCTGATTCTTTCGTTGCTCGAAGACGTGACACAGCCGGTCCTCGTCCTGTCCGCTTCGAACTGGGCAGGTGGTATGCCGGAAAGTTGGTTGAACCCGGCATTGACCGAACAAATCAATGCGGCTCACGCTGCGTTCGCCGACAGTTTACCGAACGGGATGTATCATGTGATTGCGGATACGAATCATTATACGATCGCTGGCTTTTCGCATGAGGCAGCAGAGCGGATCACCGATTTGATCGGGACGACATGGGATTTACCGATTCAAACTCAGCGGTAAGGTTGCGCATTTTTCTCTCGAATCGTTTTCCTGGGACAAGCATCGCGCTGCTTTACTTCGTTGCAGGGTCGCTCCTGCTTGTTTTCCCTAAGAAGCGATTCCGAGCTTACAAAACGTTTCTTTTCTCGTGCTTCGGAACACTGACGGAGCTGACTCTAAAGTCAGTTTCTACAAAGATAGGGGTGGCAGAATAATCCCCTATCTCATAACAAAAAGAATGACGCGTCACACGCCACTCCTACAGGAACAAGCGCATTATGCGCTGTCAGAGACAAACAAGACCCGCTTTCTTGCTTGAATGAAGCAGGAAAACTGACTTGTGTCTCGCCTAAGGAAAGGGCGTGAAAAGACGCGTCATTCTCTTTTGGAGTTAGCCCCGTCTATTCCTTGAGTCGACGCTTGTCGGCTTTTTTTAATGAAATAAATCGAAATCATTCCGATTGACGTCAGGTGAAAAGTCGGTTACTCTATAAAACGTAATGATTACGTTTTAGGAGATGAATGATGATGCAACCGATATCGATCACGGTTTTATCCGGTTACTTAGGATCCGGTAAAACGACACTATTGAACCATTTACTACATAATCGCGAAGGACGCCGCCTCGCGATCATCGTCAACGACATGAGTGAGGTCAACATTGACGCGGCATTGATTGAGCAAGGCGGATTCTCGCGGACGGAAGAGTCGTTCGTCACACTCTCGAACGGCTGCATTTGCTGCACGTTACGCGATGATTTATTGCTTGAAGTCAAACGCCTCGTCGACCAAGGAGATATTGACGGTATCGTCATCGAGTCGAGTGGTATTTCGGAACCGATTCCGGTCGCCCAGACTTTCACGTACGAAGATCCGGACAGTACAATCGACTTATCACAAGTCACGAAAATCAACGCGATGGTCACGGTCATCGATGGATACCGTTTCCTAAAGGACTTTGAGTCTGGTGAATCGTTGATTGAGCGGAAACAGGCCGTCGATGAGACAGACGTGCGCGAAGTCGTCGATCTACTCGTCGATCAAGTTGAGTTTGCAGACATCATCGTCTTAAATAAAGTCGATCGCCTGACACCGGAAGAACGCCATACCGTTATCGGTTATCTAAAGGCATTAAATCCAGTTGCTCGTTTGATCGAGACAACATATGCTCAAGTCGATCCGGCAGAGATTTTAGACGTTGATCTATTTGATTTTGAACAAGCGGCAGCAAGTGCCGGCTGGATCCGTGAGTTGAATGCGGAAGAACATATTCCGGAAACGGAAGAGTACGGGATCAGCTCGTTCGTCTACAAGCGCGACGTGCCGTTCCACCCGGAGCGCTTGCTTGCCTTGATCGAAGACTGGCCGCAAGAAGTCGTCCGGGCGAAAGGCTTCTTGTTCCTCGCAACCCGTCCTGAGATGGCACTGTTGTTCCACCAAGCAGGATATGCGTCGAACATGGAATACGCTGGTCGTTTTGCATCAGACGAAGATCGACGGACCGAGCTCGTCTTAATCGGAATCGGACTGGAGCAAGAGAAGCTCGAAGCATTATTCGATGCGTGTCTCGTCCAAGCAGATGAAACGGACTGGGCGTCACTGAATGATCCAATTCCTGGTCGCGAGATGTACGAAGAAAACTTTCTATAAGAGGTAAATCTTTCGAGAAACCGTATCTGCGGTTTCTCTTTTTTGTTATATTTTCATAGTAAATGGGGAAAGAATACTAGTGAAGGTATGTTAATTGAAGGAGGAAGGTCTGTGCGCAACCGGATTTTACAATTCGCACTCGTATTTTTAGTCGCCGGGGGCATCATTTGGGGACTATATCAACTCGGCTATTTATTTTATGTCTTAACGATTTCAGCGACAGTCGTGCCGCTCGCCGTCATCATGATCATTTTCATTGAAAACCGGACAGCGGAATCAACGATCGCTTGGTTTCTCGTCCTGATCTTCCTACCGATTCTCGGTGTCGTGATTTGGTTGATGTTCGGTCGGAATCCACGGCGTCGTCGCCGGAATCGTCGTTCGCATGACGAACGAAAATTGCTCAAACAAGCAATTCGTCCAGTTCGGTCGCTTGCCGTCAGTGAGTTGCCACCGAATCACTTGAAGCTTGCGAACACGATTCGCAACTTCGGTGGTGGCGGGGTGGACGTTCATACATCAAGTGAGATTCTGACGAACGGGGAAAAGACGTTTCCGGCGATTCTTGACGCGATTCGTCAAGCGCAGCATCACGTCCACATCCAGTATTACATCTATCGGAATGATGAGACAGGCAAGGCGATCCGGGAAGCATTGATTGAGCGACTCGAAGCCGGTGTGACGGTCCGGTTCATGTATGACGGACTTGGAAGCTATATGCTCGGTGAGAACTTCTTGCGTCCGCTACGCGACGCTGGAGCACATATCGCAGCCTATGATCCGATCTCAAGTCCTTTGTTCATCTTCACAGCGAACTTCCGCAATCACCGGAAAATCGTCGTCGTTGATGGAAAAGTCGGCTTCACCGGTGGTTTGAACGTCGGGGATGAGTACGACGGTAAGAGTAAGAAGTTCGGCTTTTGGCGCGATACGCATTTACGGCTCGAAGGACGCGCCGTCAAGGAATTACAAGCGACGTTCCTCGACGACTGGATCTATGCCCAAATCGAATCGGGTGACACATGGGAGACGTTTGCGGGTGACGAGACGATCCATCAGTACTTCCCGAAACATGACGTGGCGTCAGACGGAGCGATTCAAATCGTCACGAGCGGACCGACCTCGAAGGATCCCGCGATTCGTAATGCCTTGATTGCCGCGATCATCTCGGCACAACGCTCCATCTGGATTGCGACACCGTATTTGATTCCGGACAATGAGACGATGACCTTGCTTCGGCTCGCAGCACGTGCCGGGCTCGACGTCCGCATACTGACACCGGGGAAAGGCGATAGTTTTACGTCTTATTACGGTACCCGCTCCTACTTCGGACCACTCTTAAAGGACGGCGTCAAAATTTATACGTACAACCGTCACTTCATCCATGCGAAGTTGTTTCTCGTCGACGGGAAGATCGGTGCCGTCGGAACGGCAAACATGGACATTCGCAGTTTTGTTCTCAACTATGAACTGATGGCATTTTTATATGATACGGAAAGCACCGAGCAGCTCGAGCGTGACTTCATCGCTGATTTTGACGTTTCGATTCAGTTATCATCGAATGATTACGTCAAACGACCGCTCCGCTTCCGGATTTTTGAGTCACTCTCACGTTTGATTTCACCCTTATTATGACCGAGTGTCCCGCATCGATTTTCAGGTGCGGGACATTTTTGGGTTGATTCTTCCTTGAAGTGGGAACATGAACTCTTATACACTAGATGTGTAATCGGTTGCACACTACTTAGCCTGGAAGGAAGTGAAAGGGGCGTAAGTCCCGAACCCGTATGCGAACAATTGATGAATCCCATTTCTACACGCGCGACATGAAACCACAAGCACGACCAGACGCCATCATCCAAGGAGATGTCTACCGTTTCACGGTCTTAACGAGTCGGATGATCCGGCTCGAGTACGCGGCGGATGGACAGTTCGAGGATCGACCGACCCAAACGGTCTTCAATCGTGATTTCCCGGTACCTGCTTACCGCATCGTCGAAAACGAGGAAGAATTGCAAATCATCACCGAGCACGTCCATCTGCATTATACGAAGGGACCGTTCGCTGCGAACACACTCTATATCGATGTCTTAGGGAACTTCAGTACCTACTACAGCCGCTATACGTTCGGCGGACCGCTCCGGACGTTAAAAGGAACGGCACGGACGCTTGACCATGCGGACGGCGTCATCCCACTCGAAGAAGGAATTGTCTCCCGACAAGGTTACGCAGCGATCGACGACTCGAACGCGTTCGTCCTGACGGAAGACCACTTCGTTGAACCGCGACGCTCCGGTACGCATGACATCTATTACTTCGGATACGGTCACGACTACAAACAGGCACTGCGTGACTTCTACCACCTGACAGGACCGACACCGATGTTACCACGTCAGGTACTCGGCAACTGGTGGAGTCGCTACTGGCGTTATAGTGAGAAGGAATACAAGGATTTGATGACGCGCTTCAAGACAGAAGACATTCCATTCTCGGTCAGTGTCATCGATATGGACTGGCACGTCACCGATATCCCGGAACGCTACGGAAGTGGCTGGACGGGCTATACGTGGAACCGTGATCTATTCCCGGATCCACGTGGATTCTTGCAATGGTTGAAGGATGACGACCGGATGGTCACACTCAACTTGCACCCAGCGGACGGTGTGCGTGGGTTTGAGGAAGCATACGAGGCGATGGCGGTCGCGATGGGAGTCGATCCCGAATCGGACGTCCGGATCCCGTTTGATTTTTCAGACCGGATGTTCATCGAGAACTACTTTACGAAGCTGCATCATCCGCACGAAGCAGATGGCGTCGACTTCTGGTGGATCGACTGGCAACAGGGCGCGAACTCGAAGATGAAAGGGCTTGATCCGCTCTGGATGCTCAATCATTATCACGCGCTTGATATCGCCCGCGACGGCAATCGACCGTTGATCTTCTCACGTTATGCGGGACCCGGAAGTCATCGCTATCCGGTTGGTTTCTCGGGCGATACGATCATCTCGTGGGCATCACTCCAATTCCAGCCGTATTTTACAGCGACAGCGTCGAACATCGGTTATGGCTGGTGGAGTCATGACATCGGGGGACACCAACGCGGGGAAAAGGATGACGAGTTATCGACGCGTTGGCTTCAGTATGGCGTCTTCAGTCCGATCATGCGCCTGCACAGTACGATGAGCATCTTCAACGGGAAAGAACCATGGCGTTATTCGACCGATGCGGCGAACGTTATGAAGAACTATTTACGACTTCGGCACCAGCTCGTGCCGTACATCTACACGATGAATGCCCGTAATCACTTTGACGGCTTGCCACTCGTCTCACCGATGTATTATGAGCATCCGGAAGACGATCAAGCATATAACGTCCCGAATCAGTTCTACTTCGGAACAGAACTGATCGTCGCGCCGATGGTCACACCAATGCATCGGAAACTGCACATGACGGCGACGACAGCATGGTTGCCGGAAGGGGAATGGTTTGATTTCTTCAATGGGCATCGATACCGTGGCGGCAAACAAATCCGTCTGTTCCGTTATCTCGAAGACCAAGGCGTACTCGCAAAAGCCGGTGCGATCGTTCCACTCGGTCGTCATCTCGAACAGTCGAATGCCCTGCATAATCCAGAGGATCTCGAAGTCGTCGTCTTCCCGGGAGCATCGAACCGCTTTACGTTGTTTGAAGATGACAGTACAGGTGTCGCGCACCGCGATGGTGTCAACGTCGAGACGACGTTTGCGCTCGACTGGGAAGCACGTGAGCTGACGATCGCGGCACCAACCGGACACCGTGACTTGCTACCTGAAAACCGCTCGATTACATTGATCTTACGTGGAGTCCGTGAAGGATACGTTCAGCGCGACGGAGAGAGTGTCACCGGCGTCTATGATCATGCGACGCAGTCCCTTCGTGTCGAACTCGGTGAAGTGACGGATACGATCACGTTGTCACTCCAAGTCGAGATCTCGACGAACGAGAACAAGATGGACCGGTTGTATGCATTCCTCGACCAAGCGGAAATCAGCTATGACCTGAAAGATCGTTTGTACCGTCTATTGTCACAAAAACTCGACCCGGTCAACATGATGCACCAATTGCAAGCACTTGAACTCGAGAAGGATCTCGTCGACTGTCTGCTTGAGTTGATGTTGTCTTAATGATAGATTTTTCGTAAAAAACTTAATCAAAATCGCCCCTTCATTGAGTTGAGAAATGAAGGGGCGATTTTTACTTATATAAATCGATATTAAGAATAACTAAAAATTTTCTCTTTAGTAGTTTAGTTAAAACAATTTTAGTAAATGATTTTTTTTAATACGTCATAATGGCTATTGATATTTTTTTGTTATATATTTACATATGGAAAGTTCGAATTATAAAAATGAGGGGGCTTATAAATGAGTCAAGAAACTGAAGATCGAATCACATCACAAAATCATATCGACCTTAAAGATTGGTATCTTAAAGAAAAAGATACATTTGAATTTTTAGCAAAAAAAGTTTCTATGCTATTGGAAGATTTAATTAAAACAAATGAAATTGAACATCATTCAATTACTTATAGAACTAAAGACCTTGACAGTTTAATTACGAAGGTAAAAATCAAAAATTATACAGATCCGCAAAATCAAGTTCATGATTATGCGGGAATTCGTATTGTTACATTTGTAAAATCTGATGTATTAAAGATTTGCAAATTGATTGAAAGAGAATTTAACATAGATTCGGAAAATAGTTCGGATAAAAGTGAAGAACTTGGAGAAGACAAAGTTGGATACCGATCTGTACACTACATTGCTAGATTAAATAATAAACGTAGTGAACTATCTGAATACTCTTTGTTTAGAGAAAAATGTTTTGAAATTCAAGTAAGGACTATTTTAGAACACGCTTGGGCAGATATTTCTCATGATCGAACCTATAAATTTGATAACATTTTACCTGAAAAAAATGAAATAAGAAGAAGATTTGCATTAGCATCTGCAAGCTTAGAAATGATTGATAGAGAATTCGATAGATTATCAAATGAAATTAAAGAGTATTCTTTGGAAGTTTCTGATTCTACAAAACAAGGTGTTTTATCTCATATAATTGATAGTACTTCATTAATGGCGTACATGAATGAAAAATTTCTGGATCAAGTGAATAGTAAATTAATTGAACCAACACTAAAAAATGCTGATAAAAAATTGATTATTGAATTAAACAATATGGGAATACATAAATTAAATGAATTGGATGTAATAATTAATAAAGTCCTTGATTTAAATTACTTAGATATAGCAATTAATTATGACGATATAAGTTTTTTAAGTGTATTAAGAGATAGTTTAATGATTTATGATATAAATTTATATCTTACTGAAGCATTAAATGGTCACTGGACAGCTATTGAATCTGAGGGAGTAGAAGTATTAAGACATTTCATTCCAAATATAGAGTCTACGTTCAAAAAGTTTAATATTTACACAATTGAATAATATAATTATATTTCAAAATAATTTAGAACACTTAAATTGTTTTATATTTAGATAATAAAGTTACTTATCTTCATCCATCCAAGATAGTAAGTCTTCTGCATCGAGGTCGTCACCTTTACTGAGGATCAAGGTCGTGACGTCGGCTCGTTTCTGTTCTAACAACTCCGGGTTGTTCGTCAAGACTTCCATGAGGTAATACGCATAGGAGTCGAGGAAATCAGGCTGGTCATTTCGTTCGATCAATGACATGAACGCTTCGATGAGTTCTTCCTGTTCTTCATCGAGAATCATCCAATGGGAGTAGGCGAGGAGTTTTTCGTTCTCGTCATCTCCACGGAGAATGTCCTTGATTTCAGGTAACGTCAAAAATACGACATCCGGCATAATGACTTCCGGAACATCGGTACTCAGCTTCGTTAACCATTCGTCATAGGTCGCCGCGACGAAATGTGTCGTCTCATCTGAAATATCGAGGCACCAGACAGTCGGCTCAACACCTTCCGTGAAGTGGAAGTACCAAAAATAGCTACCTTCTCCTTCTGCGAATATCATGACGTTTCCTTCGACGTCCCATTCCCGGAGGACCGACAATTCATCCAGATACCGCTCGAATGTTAATGACGTCATGGAGCGGAGTGGGAGGTGCAATCCGGTTTCTTCGTCCGACCATGTATTCTTGAACTCGACCATCACCGCAGTAGCTTCCGCGGACCCACCGTTTTGTTCCCGGATTTGTTCGAGGTAACGGACGGGGAGTCGACCGTTAACGGCTTGCTCGATTCGTTGAATGTCTGTTTCTTTGACTGAAATCATCGTTTCTTCTTGTAACTCTTCATCCCAAAATGGCATCGTATGACCTTCCTTGCTATGTAGTATGTAGACCTTGATTATACGCGAAGTTGATGGAAAATGTTTCAAAAAAAGGACCCTTGCCGTTATGGAAGGGTCCATTGCGTCATTTACGACGCAATTTTTTCGCTTTTTGTTTCATGTCGTTATACGTGATCATCGGGCTATCGTCCATCGTCAAGCGTAGATGGTTCGGTTCGCCTTTGTTCGTGATGCCGGAGCAATAGAGGATGTCGGCATACTGCTCAAACAGTTCCTCATATGCCGGCAGGTGGTGCATCAGTCGACCAGGCGACCCCCAGCCACAGAGGACGACGCCATTTTTCGCTTTGACTTCAGCAAGTGTCTTCGCGACGAACTCGTAGTTCGTCTCATCGAAGCTCGCTTGCGCGAACGGCAGATCCTCGCTGACGAGCAGGTCCGGCATCAAACTGATGATGTCATATTGTTTGACGGGGTCACTGACATACTTCTTCATCAAATTGTACGCACGTTGTGTCGTCGTTCCAGAGAGAAAGGCATCCGTCGTCCGAGGTGTGTAGATTAAAGCGGCGACGTGCGTACCTTCTGCGATGTCGTCAAAGATGTAGCTGCGTAAATAGCGTTTCGTCTTGTCTCGATCAAACGTCGTTTGGACGCGGATCGACGATTCCTCAATCAAGAGTTCGGAAGAATCGGCTGGTGTCATGGGTGGTGCCTCCTTTTAATTGGTCAAACGTGAGCTGATGCGAAGGAAGAATGCGAGTGTCTTCTTCTTGAGGTCGAGGTCGTTCGCATCGATCGCCTCGACATGTTGCTGGTAACGATCATATTGGGCGAGCACGTCAGAGACATATTGTTCACTGCGATTGTATTCAAACAGTGCTGTCGCGAGCGTGTCTCGGTCGGATGTCTCTGCGACATCGTGTTGTTTCAGGTATTTTGCTGCTGTGTGGGCGCTGTCGACGAGACTCGTCGGATCGGCTTTCCCGTCGCCGTCCGCGTCCACTCCAAGACCACCATATTTCTTGATGGCTTCCGGGTCTGTCACGTCGACACCGTCATGCTCGATGTCTCCGAGCGACGTGCCACCTTCATATCCCCAACCGACCCATGTTTTCGGCATGAATTGGAACGGACCGATGGCGCCAACGGACGATTGCATCGCTGACGAGTTCGAGAAGATCGTCTCGACGCGATGAATGGAGGCGAGTAGCTTCCAGTCGATGCCGTAACGTGCCGCGGCTTGTTCGTAGATGTCGATGTTCTCGGCAGGTACGCCATGCTGTCCATAATACGTACGATACATTTCATTTTGAACACGTTCCCGATTTTGCCAGTAGATAAAGCTACTGACGATGAGGGCGAACAGTACGAACAAGATGCTGATTCGAAAAACTTTTCGCATATTGTTCTCTCCTCTGTATAGGATTCCACTGAATGGTATCATATTTTAGTAGGGTCTAATAGCACTTTCTGTGACGGGAGTGTGGAATCAAAAAAGGAGTCGAAGTCATGTATCTCTTCGTAAATGGGTTTTTACTCGGATTGCTCGTCGTCCTTTCGATCATCGCAGCGGTCCGTCCGGTCGATTTGACGATCGTTCCACGGAAGGAATTCTACCCCTCGATGGTCCAGTCGAGCGGGATTTTATGTCTGTTGCTCGTCGGTGGAACGCTGATTAGCGGTACGCTGTTGCCGGAAATCGGCTTGACGTTTTTTGTCCCAAGTGGACCAGTCTGGTACGCGACGATCGGACTGATCGTCTTTCTCTGTATCGTCCTGCTTTTGACGGCGACCGTTCCAGCATTTCGCAAACGTTTGCTACCGCTCTATCAAAGTGAGGCGGAACGACTGATTCTGCCGCGAACGAAAGAGGAACGGACCGGGTTCCAAATGGTCGCGCTTATGGCAGGTGTGACGGAAGAGTTGATCTATCGCGGTTTTCTCTTTCATGCGCTCGGATTATTTTTACCGTTTTCAGACGTCAGCTTCGTCTGGATCGGTGCCATCCTGTTCGGGGTCGCCCATCGTTATCAAGGGTGGTTCGCGATTCTCGTCACGGGGCTGATTGGGGCGGGGTTCGGCTACTTATACCTAGCACTTGAGACACTCTGGCCACTGATCATCATCCATGTCTTGATTGATCTCGTTGCCGTCTACATCTACAAGGACGATGTTAATTCCTGACATCGTCAAAAAGCGTTGAATTTGGTAGACTGAATGTCAAGCGAAGTCATCGTTTAAATTGGTCAAGTTGACGGTTGCAGAACAGGTCAAATGACAGGTAGAATGAGAAGGTAAACGCTTACACATCAAAAGGAGATGGATGAAACCATGCGAACGATCACTTCCACTGGCGAGCGAAAGAAGACGAGTTGGACATTGAATATCGGCAATCAGCCACATTTGATGATGGATGGTGTGACAGAACAAACGCTTGATGCCGAACAACGTGTCATCTACGACGAATTTTTGATTCCGACGACAGACACTTTGATTCATCGGTTCAAAGCCCGCTTCCCGAACCATCTCTGCGAGAACGGGTATGATGTGTATGGCGCTGCCGCTTTTGACGAACAAGTCGTCGAACTGATCTCGAATTGGTTCATCGAGCTGGTCACCGTCTTAACAGCGATGCAGCGGACGAAGGGCATTCAGCATGTCCAGATTGAAGGCGGTGTCGCAAAACGGACCGACTTCTTACCGACCGTGCGTCGGACATGCCGGGCACTGGAGTCAACGATTGATATTTATTGAAACACCAGTCACGTGTTCAGAGGGGACGTCCATTAGGGCGTCCTCTCTTTTTTTGATCAACGAATCGAAAGAGTCAGACGTCGTGAGGATAACGTACACTTTTTTGTTCATCTCGAATCGTTTTCCTGGGACAAGCATCGCGCCGCTTCACTTCGTTGCAGGATCGCTCCTGTTTGTTTTTGCCTAGGAAGCGATTTCGATTGAACAAATCGCTCTACTTTCTTCCGGTTTTAAAAAGTAAAAACGAAGTCGAAATAACCTGAGAGTCGGACGTAGTTGCCCGGCTCTTTTTCATTTTCTGGATATATTCAGGGAAAAACAGGTTGACGACCGACTGTATGGCATGTACCATACAGTTAACAGATGTACTATTGTCTTAATACAATGGTGATAATCAAGGAGGCTGAGTCGGATGCTTGAAGTGAAGGGATTACAAAAGCGATATGGACGAAAAAAACATGTCTTACGTGACGTGACGTTCTCTGTCGGTCTAAACGAAGTGACGTGTCTGATCGGCTTGAACGGGGAGGGGAAGTCGACGATTTTAAAAGCAATTCTCGGTCTGATTCCGGTAGATGCCGGGACGGTGACGATCGATGGCGAAACATCGCGTGATAAAATCGCGTTCGTCCCTGATCTTCAAACCATGCCGAGCTATATGACGATTGGACAAGCGCTCGCGTATATGGCCGATCATTATCCGGATTGGAATCAAGAGACAGCAGAACGATTGCTGCAGACGTTCCAGCTGTTTACGACGGATAAAATGGCGAACTTATCAAAAGGGAATAAGGCGAAGTTTAATCTCGTCTTAGGATTCGCCCTCGATCGACCGTACATATTACTCGACGAACCGCTCGCGGGAATCGATCTCTTCATGAAGGAACAGATCGCTTGGATTTTCTCAAGTGAGTTCATGGAAGGACGGAGCATCCTGATGACGACTCACGAAATTGCTGAGGTCGAGCAGGTGATTGACCGAGTGTTATTCTTACGGGACGGGAAGATCGTCGAAGTCAAAGAGACGGATGAGTTACGTGGCCGTCATCATCAATCGGTCCAAGACCGGATGCGGGAGGTATATCAAGGATGAAACGCTGGTTGTTATTAACAAATGAAGAACTGAAACGGAGTACGAAACTACTGGTGTTCTTGATTTCAGGATTGATCGTCGCGGAAATCGCGTCACTGCTCTATCAGATTTACGATTATCAAAGCACGATCGAGAAAACGATGCGTATCGATCAGATTTCAGAAATGGACGCAATTGCACAAGTAGGTGGTGCGTTGACATTCGCACAGGCAACGGATTTTTACGATTCAATCATTGTTTTAGCGATGGGGATGATTCTCTTGTTCGCGTTCTGGATTTGGTATCGCGACTGGATGGGCGAGACGAAGTACATTTACAGATTGCTATTGTTACCTGGTTCACGCCGGGCGATTATTGCATCAAAACTGACGGCCGTTCTTCTCGTCGTCGCTAGTCTGATCGGAATTCAGTGGGTGTTGTTGTTGCTTAGTCGTAATCTTTACTTATGGCTATTGCCAGATGCTCAACAGGTCACAGCCAGCATCAACGAATACTCCTTCTACATGAAGTTGTTCTATACGATGTACCCAACTGACATTTTATTCATTTTACTAATGACATTCATCGTCATCTCGTTCGTCTTCATGACAGTATTACTTGAGCGGTCGTTTCGAAGAGGAAAAGCGTTCTTGCTCGTCGGATTACACGGGGTTGCGCTGATTGGCGGTTATATCGTTTTAGGCGTAGCCTTGTCAGCTATTTCGAGCAACCTGAGTCAGCTGCATATGCAATTTTATTTCGGATACGTCGTGCTCTTAACGTTATATGTGTCATACAAAAATCTGCGGTTAGTCCAGACGCGCCTATCCGTATAAAGGAGAAATCTCATGAAACGATATCGTCAACTTTTGATCTATGGATTGATCATTCTCATGACAATCGGGAGCTACATCGGCTATACGCTATCGATCCAAGGCGCAGACTTGTCGCTCGAGACCGTCAGTGGAAAACCTTCGCAAGTAGAAAATTTTAATCTACGTCTTCAGACGAAAGGCATGCGTTCGACGGTTTATGATGTCGATGCTAAGGGAGCCATTGAAAAACAGTCAAACTCTTACGTCGGACAACTTTTCCGTGAAGATAGCATGACGGATTTACCAGACAAATATTATGAGTTCACGACACAAATGGAAACAAATGTCAGTGGGAATGGGCAATCGGAATATGCGATTCAGATTAAACACAATAAACTGCAATTTAAGATGTTTACGTTCAAGACAGAGAAAATGTTCGAGAAGACATTTCAGTTTGATACAAAACTTGAGACAGGGAGGGACTTACAAGCCAGTGTCGTCGATAAACAGGCGATGAAGGTTTATATCCAACTCGATCGAGTCGATCAGCCAAAGGAAACAAAACTACTTGTGCTCGATTTAACAAGCGACCGGGTCGAAGAGATCGTTCTTCAAAAACCAGTAGCGCCTAAAAACGCTCGTCAATTTTTAGCGATTCATCAAAATGAGGTCGTCTACACGGAACAACCGTCTGACAGCGATGAAGAGAACACAAAACTATCTTATTTTCTCGATGACGGGAAGGTCGTTCGGTCCATCAAGGAGTTAAATCAGCAACAAATCGGTTATACCCCCTATGCGAACGGTCGTTATCTAATTGGCTTCCGCCTGCCGGAAGGAGAGACGAAACGAATCGAATGGTCGATGTTCGACTTGGAAACGAAACGATTATCCGAGCATAGCGTAAGCAGTCCGCTTGTTTTGAAAAAGATCGATTGGTTGGATTCGACGGACGAGATGCAGCTCTATCTCTCATCAGAGACGAACGCTGGATTCCAAGTGTCCGTGATCGATCTGAAGAATGAACAACTGATGTATCAAGGTGAAATCAAGGATGCGAATCATAAAAAAGGAACACATATCTATGATTTTGCGATTCAATGAAATGGAGACGTCATACCGAAACCGGATGACGTCTTTTTGAAAGGACAGAATGATATGAAACTAGAAATCGAACAGTTATCAAAAATCTATCCGAATCGAAAACAAGCGTTGCAGGAGATCACGTTGACACTGGAAGCCGGAGTGTATGCCTTGTTCGGTGAAAATGGAGCAGGGAAGACGACGTTGATGAAGATTCTCGCTGGACTGTTACGTCCATCGCAAGGGGTGATTCGAGTCGACGGTCACGTCGTCTCACCACTAGAAGAAACGTACCGCGAACGAATCGGGTATTTGCCGCAGGAGACACCGCTTTACGGTGATTTCACGGCAACACAGTTTTTAACGTACTTGGCAACGGTCAAGGGCGTTCCTAAATCCGACATCACCTCTCGCGTTGAACAAGCCTTGATCGATGTGAATTTGCTAGAACAAAAAAATCAGAAACTACGCCGCTTCTCAGGTGGAATGAAGCGACGGATCGGTATCGCGCAACTACTGTTGAACGACCCGGACTTTCTGATCATCGATGAACCGACGGCAGGGCTTGATCCAAAAGAACGGATTCATTTTCGGAACGTCATCGCGACGATTGCGCGAAAACGAATCGTCTTACTGTCGACACATATCGTCTCGGACGTCGGGTCGATCGCAAAGGAAATCATCCTGATGCAGCAAGGGAAGATCATCCGCCAAGCTAATCCTTATACCTTGCTCGATGAGATCGCGACCTCGATCTGGTCCGTCGATGTATCGGACGAGACATTACTCGTCTTGCAGGAGACGTACCAAATGGGTGCGATTCAACAAACACGGTCTGGTAAAAACCGCGTCCGGATCATCTCATCCGATCGACCGCATCCAGATGCGGTTCAGGAAGAGTCGCAACTAGAAGATTTATACCTTTATCACTTAGATGAACGGATGCGTGGCGCGTGATGTCGATGTTACGATTCGAATCATATAAATTATATAAATCGCTAATCGTCTGGTTGCTGTTGATCGGAACGGGAATCTTTTTCTTACCGACATTAGTGGAACCGATTGATCATGTCGTCAAGTCCCGCTATTCTTCGTTCGAAGGACCAGCAACGAAAGACGTCTTTAAGATGATTGAGACAGATCGCAACATCATCAATGATCCAGATACACGAATGTTAGAAGACGACATATTTTACAAGAATGAAATCTATGCTCAAATCTTACATATGGAAGAAGCGCAAATTCAACGGCAGCAACGCCTCGACGTTTTAAAAAGCGATACGTTCGAGCAAAAGCTCGTCAATCGTATCAACGTCGCATCGATTCGCTATCACGATCCGGCGGAAATCGTAGCGACGTTCGTCAATCAATCCGGACTCCTGTTCCCGTTGATCGGACTCCTACTCGTGACGATCAGTTATACACGTGAACGCATGACCGGAGTCGAACAGTACCAGTTGACGTCGCGGAATGGACGACATCTCTTATTACGTGCGAAATGGATGGCTGCCGTTATGTACGTGACGATCATCCACGTATTAACGTATCTTGCGACGATCTTAGTCGTCCGTTATCAACTCGGACCGATCGATTGGTCGGCACCGATGCAAGCGATGGACGGACTAACTGCAGCGCCGTATCCATTATCGATTGGTGGATATGTACTGTGTACGTTCATTTATCAGGAACTAGCCTTTGTGACGCTAGCGACAGCTATTTTATGTGCCTCGTTATTCGCGAAACAGTACAGTCACGCCTTCATTTACGTAATGGTTTTGATCGGCTTACCATTGACGTATGGTTACGTCATTCCGGACGTGTTCTTCCCAGATTTAGTGCAAGTGCTGATCTTCTTTTTCCCAAGCCGCGGCGTGCTGACGCGTGAACTGTTCCAGACAGATATACCGTTCGTCTTACCGATTTTTGTGATGCTCGTTTGGATTGTACTGATCGTCACCCTTTACGTATTCATGATGCGATCTGTCAAAAGGAGGGAGCTGACATGAGCCGCGACTTATTGAAGGTGGAATGGCAAAAGGTAAAGCAACAAAAGATGGTGTGGGTTCTGCTGTGCCTTGTGTTTATCGTCGGTCTGATTTTTTCGTTTAGTCGGATGGGCTTGCCTGGAACGGAACGGACGAATGCACCGTTCGAAGGGAAATTGACGAGGGACTTCGTGCAACTGGCAACAGAAGGAGAAAAGCGTGTAACGAAGAATGGGATCACGAAAGCAGAACAGCGTGAACACGACATTTATTTGCAGATTCTGAAGGCAGACGGCCGGCATCAGTCGCAATCGCAACGTGTCGACGAATTGCGTCAAGAAGCGCGCTCAGCGACATCTGACATCAAAAAACGAAAACTCGAACAAGAAGCGTCGTTGCTTGCGAAAATCGATTATCAACACGTTGGCAACTACCGGACGCTTGATCAATTCATCGTGTTTCTCGGTGTCGGAGGATTTGCGTTGCTGGCGATCGTCTTGACGTTAGTAACCGCGACGAGTTACTCGCGCGAAGCGCAGACCGGGATGTTGCAACTGCTCTATAGTTCAAAGCATGGTCGCAAAGACGTCCTGACGGCAAAATTAACACTCTCGATCCTGCTCGTCACTGGCATCATCCTCGTTTACAATATCGTGCAGTGGCTCTTATTTTTCCGTCAGTCAAGCGGCTGGGAGTTACCGATTCAGTTTAACTATCATGATTCTCCATACCCGTTGACATCCGGGCAACTGTATCTGCTCGCTATCTTGATGCAGTGGCTGGTCGGCATCTCGTTAGTCATGACGTTCACGTTTTTCTCGTTACTCGTCCGGCAGGTCCTTGCTGTTCTGATACTCGCATCGATCTGGCTGATTAGTCCGTTCGTGCTTGAAAAGTTCTTTGGAGGCATCATGGCGAGCGAAACGATTCGCTCACTTCTCCTCCTGACACAAGGACAGTCATTGATGGTGTTCGTGTTGTTTAAGGATTACCTAGCTGTACCGGTGTTTGGGCAACCCATTACTTTACCAGTAGTCGTCATCGCCAGTAGTATCACGACGATCTTCTTGTTCGGCTGGGGTTGTTACAAGCTTGTCTCGCGTCAGTCTGCCTAAAAAAACGCTTCGCACCGGAAAAAGTTGTCCGGTGCGAAGCGTTCTTTTTTTCGTTTTGACTAGGAATCGATGTGTCCTAAGGCGAAAGCATCAAGACGTGAAGTTTTTCTCTGCCGCTTTACAGGCACGCAATAAAGCATCCTTGAAGAAGCGATCTTCCTGCGAAGCGAGTTGTTGTGTCGCTTCTTCGTCCCCACGCAGGGAGCGGGCGAGCATCTGAATGACCTTGACCCAGCGCCGGACGTGATCGAGTTGCGGGCGACCCATCGCGACGTATACCGTGAACCAATCGTTCTGATCGCGACGGATCATCCGTTGGAACAATGATTTCGCGAGATCGACTTCTTCGGTCGTCGGGAGTTCGTTCGTCTCGAAATAAAGACGTAACGCTGCGACAGCAGTCGCATATGCTGCCTTGACGTCTTCCGACGGTTGGTGTTTGCCGTAATCAGATGTCGACAGATGAAGTAAGGCGGGTTTCTTTTCGACACCCGTGATCCAAGCGGAGATCGTCTTATTGCCTTTATAGGCTTGACGGTTCGCGACCGGGAGCTTCGCCGTGACATTACCGACTTTCCCGATCAAGGTCACTTTATTGTTGCGATCTTGGATTTCAGTCACTTTCATCTCGACCGTATCCCCCATTTCATGGGGAATGGCTTTCGGCTGAAGCTTTTCTCCTGCCGAGAGTGGCGAGCGCTTGCGGATCATCCGCAGTGCTTCCTGTTCAATCCGGTCGTCAAGCGACCAGAGATGCTCTGGTGGAACGTTACGGAACCGGCGACGTCGAACCTTGATGTACTGGTCAAGCGCGTCAGCAGCTTGCTCCCGCGTCGATTCGCCACGTGCGACGGGGCCGATGATGTCTCGGAGCGTAATGGATTCGAGACGTTCCATGATGCCTTCGAACGGGATGAGTTCCATTACGTAGAGACTACAGACGACGAGTTCGCATTCGCGAGGAGTGAGTGGGCGTTTGGCCATAAATTGACTTCCTTTCAGCTGGTTGATGTTTCTAGTATACCAAAAAAAAGCCATCGTCACGTAATCCCGTGACGATGGTCTGAAAAAGCTTACAAGACGAATGCCGATTCCGAACTGTTTTGCAATTCAGCGGACGCGAGACGTGTGACACCGTTCATGAACGGGTCATGGGCGACGAACAAGTCACCGATTGCTTTGATCTCAGCCACGGTCGCATTCTCCTTCGCACCAGCGATCCGTAAGCGATACGGCTTTTTCGTCACCGTATCGAACGTCAGGACGATCGTATGTTCCATCAATGGTCACTCCTTTCGTGAAATGTAGAGGATGGGTCATGCCTTCAGTAAAGCGTAGTCACGGCTGATTTCCGTCAGCGCGTAACGTCCGTCGAGTAAGCTGCCGATCGATTGCCCGATCGAAGCGACGACGTCTGCTGGAAGATTCGAACGTAAGCCGTTGTAGCGGCGGCGAGCGACGACGGCATCACCGTTCGCTGTCACCTTGTCCTTACGCTCGAAGACGATGACGAGACTCGTCTTGATCTCTTCTGCTTGTGTCATGTGTATCACCTCCTTCGCCCTTATTGACAGGGGAAGAGACCGGATTGTTCGAAAGGAATGAAAAAAACATGGTCTGGTTACGTTTTTTACGAAAAGTCTCGTTTCTACGGATGCGGACGCTCGGATATGCATCGTTGATCTTCGTCTTCGGTGTCGCGGGCATCATGTATGCTCTTGAGCCGGAGACGTTCGGGTCCTACTTCCGCGCCGTCTACTGGACGATGACGACCGTCGTCACGGTCGGATACGGTGACTTCTTCCCGAACTCGGATACCGGTCGGATTCTGACGATCTTCGTGTTCATCTTCGGGATCGGGATCGTCGGTGGATTGATCTCAAAACTGGTCGACGGTGTCCAGTTGATTCGTAATCAAAAGGAAAGAGGGTTGTTACAAGTGAAGGAAACAGGACATACGGTCGTCTTCGGTTACAGTCGGCGTTCGAAGCACGTCATCGAGTCATTGCTTGAACATACGGATGTCGTCCTCGTCGACGACCTAGAGCGAGAGCCATTCAGTCATCCCCGATTCCATTACGTCTGTGGTGATCCGGCACTGACGTCGACGCTCGAGCGAGCTCACATCGAAAAGGCGGTCCGCGCGATCGTCCTTGCGGATCATTCGATTCCGCCGGTCCATGCTGACGGACGAACACTGTTGATCGCTTCAAGCATCGAACGGGCGAATCCGAACATTTACACGATCGTCGAGATGATGCTCGAAGAACACCTCGACAGCTTTGAACAGGTCAAGGTTGATGAGGTATTGCTCGGTGACGAGACGATTGCCCGGATGGCGATCCTCGCGTCCCATCATCCTGGCGTAACGAAAGTCGTGACGAACTTATTGACGAAGGATGGTGAGGGAATGTTCTCGATTCCGACACGACCGGAATGGGCGACATACCGCGATGCGTTTCACGCCTTGCTGGAAGAAGGAGTGACGATTCTATCCGACGGGAAGCGGCTGGATTTGAACCAACGTCTCGACGAAACGATTCCGAAAAATGGAACGCTGATCGTCTTATGTTCGGAGGAAACCGCCCAACGAATCGGAGCAATTTAGGTCGGGCATGATTCAACTAATCTTTTTTCGGGTATAGTAAACAAATTTACTAGACGGAGGAAAAGGATTATGACACAACCACAACCAGAATGGATCCAAGAATTATTTGAGACGGTCGATCAAGGCGAAATTAAAAATGCACCGAAATTACTCTATATGGCATTGACTCTTGAACCAAGTTATTTTACAAAAGCAGTTAGTCGTTTTAATCAACGATTGGAAGTCGAACCATTAACGGACGTTTCGGAACTACTGACGGTGTATCGTCAATTCTTCCTCTCAGCTAATCCATCTGAGGAATACTGGTCACTTGCTTGGAACGAACTCATCCAGACCCTACAACATATGATCGATCGACCAGAAGCGCAGCAATTACTTAAAGAACATGTTGATTTACTCGACTGGTGGTCAAGTGAATCCTTACTGTCACTCCCGAGCTGGTTGACGATTTTGGATGTCGCAGAACGGATTGACGCGCTCGATCAATTTAGCAGTTATCTTCCAGATATCTTCGAGAGCTATGCGCTCGAGACAGCAAAGGATGAACCGTTCGCTCGTCTTGCCTGGTACGCACTCGCAAGCAATCAACAAGAGTTGCTTGCCCCGTACAGAGACCGGATTGAAGCCGGTTCATCGAAGGAAATTCAGTCTCTTCGTCAAGCGGATCTCGTCGATCAAATTGAAACGACACGGGTCGTTATGTTAAAGTCGAAAGATAACGAGCCGATTGAATTAACATTTGATCGAAAATGGACATTATAAATTATCGAAGAAAAAATGACACCTAGAAGCCGCACGAATCCAATCCAAGGGGTGTAGGGATGATTCACGTCAATTTACCGAGTGGTGACTATGTCGTGTTAGTAGAAATAAATCGTGAAGTGCTGCTGTGTCATTCGATTGAAGAAGCGGAACAAGCACAACGTGACCGGTATGAACTGGTCGGACGGATGAGCGAACGCTTGCCGGCAGAAGTGATTGGACCCTCGATTGCGGACTTCGTCCGCTTTTCGACTGGGTTCATCGGCGAAGAAGTAACGTGGCATGAAGAAGAGGAAGCGTTCTTTTGCCAACAGTTCGAGACGTTCGACGGTTCCCCGTTAGGTGAAGATTTGACGGGTATCGATGCAACGCGTTGGCGTGCGGTCCTTGCACGCTATTATGCTTACGTGACGATCGGAAAGATCATTCCTTTTGAAGTCAGCGAAGAACCGGACGGTACGGTTCCGCTTTAGTCCAAACGATTCTTCGGTCGGCGCGTAAACAGAGAAGGGCAGGGTTCCCATGAAAAAGCAACTTGCACTACTCACGCTAGCGACAATCGTCGCCATGCCAACGTCTGCTTTCGCGCAGTCTCAATACGTACAATACGACCCAACCTTTACAGAACAACAAAAACAAGAATGGTTGGCGAATCAAGGTCTGACCGAGATTCGTGCCTTGAAACAAAAAGGGTTCTCACTCGTCGAGCCCCTTGCGCACCTCGAAGAAAAGGATATCGACGCCGATTTGATTCCGATCACGGACGTCAAAAAAGCGACGGATTCTGCCCAATTCCAGCAAACGTACCTCGATCAGTCACGGATTCCGGCTTACTGGAAGTACAGCCGCGGGAAATCGGATGTTCGTGTTGCGATCATCGATGACGCGATTGATACGAAACACCTTGAGTTCAAGGATGTCATCTATAAAACGACGACGATTTCCGGGATTCGTAAACCAGATGATCATGGCACACATGTCGCGGGGATCGTCGGGGCGCGTGAAGACGGTCAAGGGATTGTCGGTGTCGCTTCTGGTGTCAAACTGATTGGAGCGGACGTCTTTGACGGAGAATATGCCGGGTCGATCGATATCGGCGACGGTATTTTGTATGCCATCGAGCAGGGAGCAGATGTCATAAATCTGTCGCTCGGACAATATGAATACGATCCGTATATGGAGTCCGCGATCAAAAAAGCAGAAGCGAAAAACATCCTCGTCGTCGGTGCAGCCGGAAACGACGGGAAGGGGAAAGTGCTTTTCCCAGGCTCGATGAGTCAAGTCGTTGCCGTTGGATCGGTCGGGACGCTTGGGCGTGCCTCGACGTTCTCGAACTACGGGAAAGGACTCAATATCATGGCGCCGGGTGAAGGGGTTTACTCGACGATCGTCGGGAACAAATACGGCTACTTGGACGGAACGTCGATGGCGACACCAGTCGTCAGCGGTGTACTGGCACTCGCGAAATCGAAGAATCCATTCGTCTCGAACACGACGATGCGCAGTAAGTTATATGCGGCAGCGACGAAAAAATCAGGCGATACGAAGTCGCATTATGGAACGGGTCGCTTGAACGCCGGGATTTTGGCGACACTGCCGGCACCGATCTCGAAGATCTCGTTGCCGTCAACGGTCAAGCCGAATCAACTGTTTTCATTCTATTTCGATGAGTACGCGAGTGCGAAGACGATGACACGTCTTTATAAGGACGGGAAGGTTGTCAAGACGTTCACGCAATCGAATTTAAAAAATGGACCGCATAAGTTTACGTATAAGTTGAAAGAGAAGGGTTCTTACAAGCTCGTCTTTACGACGACCGGCGGACGCCATACGCGGACGGTCGAACGACTCCTGACAGTGAAATAAAAAAAGCGCCTCCCACTTAGTGAGAAACGCTGTACGAGACCCGGAGATTACTTCGGGTCTTTTCCTTTTTTATAGACGGGCGTCGGAGGCGTTAATGCCTCTCCAGTCCACGTAATCATCGCTTCCATCTTGTATCCTGTGTCATCCTCATGGACGAACGACAGGCGACTGGAATCGATCAATTGGTATAAACCATAAGCGACCTGGTCAGCCCAAGAGCGTAACGTCATTGCTTCATCATACAACGGGATTTGCTCAGGGAAACGTTCATTCATAAGCAAGATATCGTGTTGATCGAAATGATAGCTACGTTTTGAGAGTGCATCGGGCGCCTTGACGTTGAACGGCTCGAACGCGTGGATGAGCTCCCCTTGACGATAGAAGGCGAAGATGCCGTTTCGCAGATGAAGTGCCTTGATCTCATCGATTTCGATCAGGAATGTCAACTTGCGAACCGTTCGCCGGTTCGTACCAGAGCGTCGTTTTTTCATGCTACATGCCCCCTTCTGAACTCTTGTACTATACCGTGAAATGAGGCAGAGACGCAACTTTTTCGTTTATAAAACGAGAATTGCCTCTTGCAGGAAAGTGACATCTACGCTACACTCATAAGCAGTGACTATGTTGGTTCGGACAATCGCGGGGCATTTCGGTGCTTTGAGGAAAGTCCATGCTCGCACAGCCTGCGATGGCTGTAGTGATCGTGCTACACAAAAAGATAAGTGTAGGCAGCGTCAAGCTGACGGCAGAAGGAACGCCTAAGTCTTCGGATAGGGCCGAAACTTCTTGAAGGTGCCACAGTGACGGAGCTTCATGGGAAACCATGAAGGTGGAACGAGGTAAACCCCACGAGCGAGAAACCCAAATTTGGTAGGGGAATTTCCGGAGCGGAACTGAACGCGAAGGAGAGCGTATGCAAATACGGAGATAGATGATTGTCGCCTGCGTGTGAGGGTCAAACCGTTTGGAACACTAAGGAACAGAACATGGCTTACAGGACCACATAGGCTGTTATTTTTAAGTTGAACGAGAGTCCAGGTCCACCCTGGGCTCTTTTTTTATTGCAATGAAACGATTCAGTGGAAGAAACAATAAAGGAGTGAACGCGATATGGCAAAACGCTTAGTCATCGCGACAGCGGCGATGGGAATCGAAGCGCTCGTCGCAAAAGAAGTCCGTGCGTTAGGATATGAATGTACGGTCGAGGACGGAAAGGTCTACATCGATTGTGAGATGGAGGACATTCCTCGTTTGAACATGTGGCTTCGGACAGCGGACCGGATCAAACTCGTCGTTGCCGAGTTCCGCGCGACGACATTCGAAAAATTGTTCGATCAAGTCAAGGCACTACCGTGGCACGAATTGATGCCGTGGGATGCGAACTTCATCGTCAACGGTCGTTCGGTCAAGTCGAAGCTGTTCTCGATCCGTGACTGTCAGAAGATCACCGAGAAAGCGATCGTCTCGCACATGCAAGAACAGTACAACAAAGGGACGGAATGGTTACCGAAGACAGGTGCGAGCTATCCGATTGAAGTTGCTTTGTTAAAAGACATCGCAACATTAACGATCGATACGTCTGGCGATGCGTTGCACAAACGTGGCTACCGTGAGTTCCACTCAGCAGCCCCACTCAAAGAAACGATGGCAGCAGCGATGCTGATGCTGACGAACTGGAAGCCGGACATGCCGCTCTACGACGTCTTCACTGGTTCAGGTACGCTTGCAATCGAAGCAGCGATGATCGGGCGTAATATCGCACCAGGGATCAACCGGGAGTTCGTCTCGCAGGAATGGAAATGCATTCCGAAGAAGGCGTGGTTCGATGCAATCAACGAAGCGAACGAAAAAGCCGAATGGGACAAACCATTGAAGATTTACGCAAGCGATGTCGATCCAGAGATGGTCAAGCTCGCGAAAACGAACGCAGAACTCGCAGACGTCCGCGATGCAATCAACGTCATGCAACGCGACGCAGCAGACTTCAAACCGAAGGAAGACTTCGGTGTCATCATCGGGAACCCGCCGTACGGGGAACGTTTGGAAGACGCACGTGAAGTCCATCAGTTGTACCGCAAGATTGGTACGGCGTATAAAGAATTCCCATACTACAGCGTCTATATGATCACGTCGTATGTTGAGTTCGAAAAAGCGTACGGTCGCCCAGCGACGAAACGCCGGAAGCTGTACAATGGGAACATCGAAGTTCAGTTCTATCAATATTATGGTTTGCGTCGGAAACGTCCGCAGGCTTAAGCCATTTCTAGCACTTACAGAAAACCCATTGCACACTTTTTGCACACTTGATGTGAAAAGCGGGAATTTCCTCACGAACCGCTCTGTTGAGCGGTTTTTTTGCGTTTCAAAAGCTGTTCGAATTGCGTCGCCGTATCCGATTGTAAAGTGTGCAATACGTGAGCGTACGTATCCATCGTCAACGTCGCATCGGCATCATGGAGACGCTCACGGCTGCCATTGTCGGGGACGATGAAGCCTACCGGCAATCACCCGCTGTCATTGGTATCGAGTGATTACACAGCGGAGGGCGCAAGAATTAGTCCCGTCTGTCGCATGCACTGAGCGGTACGCAGAAGGGGCTGAATGAGTTCTTTGATGTTGAAAGTTAGCTGGCGAGTATCCTCGAGATATATCATTGTCGGCTAAGCAACGCGTCAACTGCCATTGCAAGACGGTTCCGGTCGTAAATAAGAACATCTTAGGTTTGACGCTAGAAGAGAAAAAGACTCTTCGACAGGATGTCATTAATCAATTTGATTAAGGACGTGGACGTTGCTTTTTAGTTCGGTCGAGTTCGGACTTTAAATAATGTTTCTCCGGGAAACAATAGTAATCCGTGCGCTCGCCTTCTTGAGATGAGGATTTTTCATACAGTACCCCAACTGTTTTATCACATTTTTCGCAATACCAATCTTCCATAAGCGGTCGTTTATTTCCTATTTTCTTAGGCATTCGAGTTCCTCCTCTCTAATTTTTCTGCGTCGAGTATAAGCAGTTGACTAAGAGATATCAAGCATTTTATCTCTTTACCGGAATAGGCTGATAAAAATTGCCAAGTAAAATCAAGAATCTCATCGCTTCTCACGTCTCTATTGTCGAAAAGACCGCAAACAAGCTGTCTTTTTTGTTGACCAAAAGTAAGGAATAACCGGGCTTGGATTACCCGATTCCCGTAAAGGCATCGAGCACAGCAACATCGAGTGATCTCGGCATCTTCTTCAACCCGATCGAAGACGCAATCAACCTCGGAGCTTATGAAGCGTGTGCGCTTGAGGCGGTGGGCATCACGAAGGCGAAAGTCTTCTGAGCTGATCCGACACCTGGTAGTACCTCGGTGCTCGTCGTCTAAAAGGAAAGAATGCTGACGCTCGAAAAGATTACCGAAGCCGAGGTAAGGTAAGTGCGAAAGTGGCATTAATCGCGAACGACATCGTGCTTGTCCCGAACCCGTTGTCGATTTCGATTGAAGCGGACGCTAATTTTAATGCCGTCGAGGTCGTGTTAGAACAACCACTGCAAGATTACTTAGCCATCCTCGCATTCAGCGTGGAGAGCATCCGATATGTGCAACTGTTCAACCTCTTGATTGAACAGCCGACGGGCAGATGGACGCGCTCGCATGAGATTGCGATTGATTCGGGATTTGTACTGATTGGTGATGATGTTGCGTTTCGTGAGGAGGAACTAGCCGAGGAACTCTTTTTCGGTCAACAGGACGTCCATTTGTTTCGAGCGGGTATCATGACCGATTCTGGATATGGAGACGGCATCTATCATCTGAAAGTAAAGCAAAATCGAGATAAACAAATCATTCGGAGTAAGAATCAATTTCATGGAGTAGCAATCGAAAGACCGGTCAAAGGAATGCTCCTTCGACCGGTCTTTTTGAGGTATGTAGTTATTTGATATTGTCGATGGCGTTGCCGTCTTGATCGACTTGAGTAGAAAGTCCTGTCCAGCCACGACCTTTTGTCTCTAGCCAGCTGGTGAATTCGACGAGAAATTCCTCGTGTGGTACATGGCCACCATCTTTTTTGACGACGACGTACCCATCAAGCTTTACATATGACTCCTTCAGCGATTCCATTCGTAATCTCCTCCTAAGCAGCGGATGCGAAAGTAAGAGTATAGCGCTCGAAACACTCATTTACAAATGATATCCATTTGTCTTTCTAGTTTAACAAATGATCCGCTCGACATAAGATCGTCACCTTCACACCATCAGCGACAGAAAAGCCATTCATTCGTGTGCCATCATTCATGCGAAGCGGTGTCGTTTGGACGATGTCCTGGAAGAAAAATAGGTCACTTCGTAAACGACGGAGAAGCTGACGGACATGATCGTACGTTATCGCTTGACCACTCAATTCCGTCAATCGATCGGCTAGCGCAGGATACGTCGACGTCGTGTTCGTGATGATAACGAAGAGTGTCAAGAAACCGTTCGGATTCAGTAAGATAGTTTGATTTTTCCACTCGACGAAGGTTCCCTCTGAACTGCTTCGTAAGACCACTTCTTGACCGTCAGCTTGATATTCCTGAAACGAACGTTCATTGATCAATGTCTCCGTTCCGTCTTGGAGTTTTCGATAGTAAAGACGATCGAACAGGTGCTCATCTTCAACGAGTAATTCGTTTCGGTATTTGTTGAGTCGTGCCGCTTCATCCGGATGCTCCTCGTGTTCTCGGTATTCGAGTTCAGCAAGTGATTCGCGAGCCAGGTAGATGCTGCAGTTGACGACGAACATATGCGTCAGCGTCGTCTGGATGTCGCTCAAAGTAGCGTCAACCGTACCGTCGAGCGCTCGGCTGAAGTGACGTATCGCTTCCGCATACTGGCGTTTGACATAAAGAATATAGCCGAGACGGTAATTCGCAAGTGGGTGGTTCGGACGAAGGCGGATTGCCAACTTCAATGCTCGACGCGCTGCGCTATAATCCGGCGTCTCCGAAAATTTCGAGTACTCCGCTTGGCGGACATACAGATTCGTTAGTTCGTCTTCCAATTGTCTTCTTTCATCTCGATCCGTCGTTTCCCGAATGGCGCGCTGGAGTTCTTGCGCTCGTGCATAACTCGTTATCATTCCGGTCATCCTTTCTGTCTCTTTTCTTTCATCATAGGGCGGACCAACGTGTGTGACAAGCTGTCACAGCGGTGTTGCTACTCTATAGGTATCAACATTAAAGGAGTCGATGTGAGATGAAAAACGAAACCAAATGGATCCGATATGGCATTTTAAGTGGGGAAGTCATCAAAGAACCAACATGGTCAGCTTGTGTACAAGATGTCGTGCAACGAGCGGGTCAACAAGAAGCGACAGATGAAGAGATTCTCGATTGGATCGAAGAAGCAAAACATCGCTATGCACCACTTGACGATCATGGGATGGAAGCATTGTTTGATCCAAGAAGACAGGCGTTACCCTATCATCTGTTTGACGGGTATGTCCGAGGCATCGTTCGTATGATGAACGAACTTGGGATTTTGACAAGTTCCTGTTGTGACGGTCACGGTAAACGAGCTGCTCGGGTTTATACGCAGGATCTGCTGACGAACCAGCAACGATATCTGCTTCGTTTAGCGGCAGATACGGTTCCAGGGTTGACTGTGTCCTTACAGAGTCGGTGGATTCAACTTGAAGTGAGAGACCAACGTTCGCTGTTGCTGGATTTAGCGGAAGTCTTATACCGCATCAAACAAGACGCGTCGATGATACAAGAGCTGGAGTTGCAACGCTTCAGAAAGCGTCTGCTAAAATGGCTCGCTATTCCTGGACAAAGCAGAAGGGAGCAGATGATTCGCAGTCGCGTACAACAGGCAGTCCGCCGATTTGCTGACGATTCTGTTATCGATGAAAAAGGGAACCTGCTCGTGACCTACCATCAAGGGGAAGGACCGGTCATTTTATTATCGGCACATCTCGATACCGTCGAACGTATCGATTCGTACCGGACGCTGTTTCAGGAAGGAACAATCTTAACGAGTTCAAACGGGATTCTTGGGGCAGATGATCGAGCGGGAATCGCTGCGATTCTTGAACTCATGGAACGCATCCCAGCGACTGACTTCCGCGGAACGATCAAGCTCGCTTTTTCAGTCGAAGAAGAGATTGGTTGTCGCGGTGCGGAAGCGATGGACGCGTCCTTTTTAAAGGACGTTGACGCAGCAATCGTCTTTGATCGCTGCGGTACACGCGACATCGTTACGGGCTGTTATGGCGAGTTTGATTTTTGTAAGGAGGCTTTTGGCTCATGTTTTGAGCAAGCCGGTCTGTTGAGTGATATGCCAGATTGGCGAACGACACGGTACGGGGGGAGCAGTGATGCGAAACTATTCGCGTTACGAGCTATTCCGTCCGTTAACCTATCCGTCGGTTATCTGCATGAGCATACGGATTTTGAACAGGTTGATTTTGCGGCGACGCTCGAAACCGTACGTTTGGTCGAAACATTACTCCATCATCGATTGCTCGAGCGCTATTTCGCTGAGCGGACAGAAAATCCACCTCCAGGCGGATATACCGATTAATGGATTCCAAATATAGTAAAAAGGAGAGGTGAGAGGAGACGATTCGATGTGGATCATACTGGGTTTAATAGCGATTGGTTTTACTGCACTGAATATCATCTTTTATTTGATCGGTAAGGAGTATCGTTTTCTGATGGTGCTCGGACTAAGTTTTACGGCACTGACGCTGTGCGCGGAATACCGACTTGTCGCAGAATTCGTGGCGCGGGAGGACTGGGCAGCGTTACAAGACGTCGTACCGGGCATGGAGCGGGCACTGTGGGTATTGACGTTCATCTCGATCGGATTAAATGTATTGCCGCTACTGTTAGACTACCGAAAAAATCGATCGCGTTGACGAACCGAAGAGGAGCTGAATCCTGATGAGCTATACATTTTCACCGCTGACGCAACGACAGGCGGAACAGATTGCCTACGAGTGGCAATATGACGGGGCGTTTGCATTTTATGATATGCCGAATGACGAAGAAGATTTAGCAGAATTTCTCGATCCAGCAAAGCGGACGGAACATTATTTTGCTGTGTTGGATCGGGAAGAATTGATTGGTTATTATGTATTTGAACCAAACGCAGACGTCGTTGACGTCGGGCTTGGCATGCGACCAGACTTGACGGGACGAGGAAATGGAGTGGCATTTTTAGAAGCCGGTCTTTCGTTCATCATGGACCGATATGCACCTAAACAAATTGAATTAGATGTCGCGACATTCAACGAGCGGGCGATTCGCCTGTATACGAAAAGTGGCTTCCTTCCCGTCGAACGCTTCCAACAGGCGACGAATGGTGGAAGCTATGAATTTTTGAAGATGCGTTTACAACCCATCAACTCGACGTAACCTTTTCCAAACTCTATAAGTAGATAACAGAAAAGGAGATGATGTCATGGCACGCTGTACGAATTGTCAGTATAAGTTCAGCACAAAAGAAGTACTCGCTGTCAGTGTCACGATACACGGGAAAGGCAAACCATGTCCGAACTGTGGCGTGAAACAATACATGTCCCGGAAGTCACAATTCTATCTATCACTCGGGAATATCAGTCTCTTGTTCGTCCTGTTCTTGCCGTTTCTGATTCGGTTGAGCGACCGGGAAGAATCGATGAGGTAAGGTGTCGGTTACCTTCAATTTCATGAAACTTTTTCCTGAATCCACCAGTAGATAAGGAAGAAGGAGATGATCAGATGGTGCGTTGTACGAATTGCCAGTATACGTTCAAAACGAAAGAAGTGCTTGCTGTCGGATTGGCGAAACATGGGAAAGCGTGTCCGAACTGCGGCATGAAGCAGTACATTTCAAAAGACTCGCAACATTACTTATCGCTCGGATATGTCAGTCTCTTGTTCGTCTTGATTCTACCGTTCGTCATCAAACTGAGCGACAAAGAAGAGACGATTTGGTGAAGCATTACGCGCATGTCTGAGAACGACAGGGTGCGCGTTTTGTCTTATACTCGGGGCAAAGGAGCTGGGAAACATGCAAACCGTATATGATGCAACCGTACAAAACGCAACGGGAGAGACTGTTTCATTAGGTGACTATGTGGGGCGTGTCCTCGTGATCGTCAACACGGCAAGCAAATGTGGGCTCGTCAAACAACTTGGCGAATTACAAGCATTGTACGATAAATATGACGAGCAAGGAGTCACGGTGCTTGGCTTTCCGTGCGATCAATTCAATCAGCAGGAGTTCGCGAGTCAGGAAGAGACGATGCAGTTCTGTCAGCTGAACTATGGCGTGACGTTTCCGATATTTCAGAAGATCGACGTCAATGGACCAAATGAACATCCGCTTTATACATTTCTAAAAAGCGAACGGTCGGGTCTGCTGTCGTCAAAGATTAAATGGAACTATACGAAGTTTTTAATCGATCGCCAAGGACGTGTCGTACAGCGGTTCAGTCCGGTCGATTCCGTCCAGTCGGTTGAAAAAACCTTATCCTTATATCTATAATCCAAGTAACCGTTCGGCGCGAGTCGTTGGACGGGATGAACGAATACCCTACCTTTGGCGAGGTAGGGCTTTTTTTATGTCATTCAACGATGAGCGAATCAAATGAATAGGTGACGATCGTATCGCTTCGCTTATGTCCGAGATCGGTCAGGACCGGTGGACGGGGCGACAAGACATGAAAATCCTGTTCGAACGCCCGGAGCCAGTAATGGACCCAGTCTTTTGTAGGATCGAGTCCCATCATTTTACGTGCGAACGTCAGTAGCTTTGAATCGGTCAGCGTCAGAAGTGGAATCGGATTGATCTCGACGTCTTCTTTTAGTTCATAGAGGTCCGGTGAACGGAGTAGAATCGCATCCGCTTCGAAGGTCAATTGGAAGTAGTTGCAGCTGTAGTCGCCGACGATGACCATCGTCTCCTCCGTATGCCCACGGAAATGAAAGATCAATCGGTTACCATTTGCGACATCCATCAAGAACTGATTGAGTCCGATGTGATAATCTTCGCGAAATTGTAGTTTCTCAAGCGTGATTTCTTGCATGATTTAGCCTCCAGTCCGAGTTTGTCGTTCTTCTGTCAAAACGGTTTGGCGCGCTGCTAGGCGAGACGAACCGATCAATAAGGCGATTCCGAGTAACAATAACGAGATTCCGAACCAGGCCGTACCACTTAATTCTTCACCGAGGACGAACACACCAAGCAAGGCGGCAGTCAGCGGCTCACCGAGCGAGAGCGTGACGGCAGTCGACGATGGTACGTTCGATAGTCCTTTCGCGAATAACCAGTAAGCGATTCCGGTCGCAACGACGCCAAGATGGAGGCTGATTCCAGCACCACGTGACGTGAACAACCAGGAGAGGTCGAATAAAAACAGCAGAGGCGACAACAGCAAGGCGCTTGTCGTGAAAATGACGGCAACGACTGACAGCGGTGCGTGTGTCTTGACGAGGTCTCGACTGACGAACGTGTACCCGGCAAACGATAGTCCGGCACCGAGTGCAAGGATGATTCCGATTGGATCAATCGCAACCGTTCCTTGATTGTTCAGAAGCAACAGACAACCGGTGATCGATAGTCCGGTCGATGCCCACCACAGCAACGCTGGACGTTTCTTTAGGAACAGCCACTCGATACACCCGGAAAAGATCGGCGCGCTACCGATTGCGACGACGGTACCGACGGCGACACCGGTCATCAAAACAGCTGAGAAGAACAGCGGTTGGTAAGCCGCCATGCTGACGGCAGCGAGTAAAATCGTCCGCACCGGCCAGTCGCGTAACGTCAGCGTTCCTTTGAAGAGAACGAAACAGAGTAAGAACAGTCCACCGACAGCCAGACGAACGGCACCAATTGCAATCGGGTGTGCATCCTCTGGCGCAAAGGCTTGTGAGGTTCCCGTCGTGCCCCAAAAGATTGCAGCAAGTAATATGAGCAACATCGATGATGATTTAGACATGGGTCACCTCTTCGAATGCAATTTTTTAAAATGATATTAGAACGAGAATACCACAGAACGAGTAGGATGGAATACACCAAATAATTGAAAAAATGGTATGGTGTATAGGGTGAAGTCGTATCATTCACGAATACGAAAATGATAAGGATGGGACCCATGAAAGAAATGAACCAAATCGAAGCGGTACTTGACGTCTTATCACAAAAAATCAATCACGGGTCGACCTTCATTCAGCGGCGATACGATACAGGAGTCGCTCAATTCAATTTAAATGATCCGGTGACGGAACAGGCGATTCAGTCATTTGAAAAACAGTTCAAACTAACGTTACCAAGTGAATATAAGACATTCCTTCGTTTACATGATGGAGCGGAGTTGTTCATGATTCAAGGTCTCGGTATCGAACTCTATCCACTTGATAAAGTCATTGAAATGACAATCCAAGCTAAAGAGGACGACCTGATCCAATGACAATCCAAGCTAAAGAGGACGACCTGATCCATGAAGACTATGATCACTTCTTGATGATTGGCGAAATAAACGAAGGATATGTCTTGATTCAGACGGAAGATGCGAAAACAGATGAGACACCGTATATGCACTGGATGTTTCATGAGTTATCGACAGAGGAGACTGACCCGATTGGACAGAACTTCGGCACGTTCCTCGAGTATGCGATCATTGCGCAAGGGGATATGTTCTGGGAGTTCAAGGACTTCTCGATTGCAACAAATGATTATTATGTAGAGAATCACAATTCTGAAGAGGAAGTGAACAAACCACGACCCATTCGCTTCGTCGACTCGGTTCGCGTTGAAATCGAGTATCCGATGGCGAAGAAAAATGCTTGTTTCTCAGTTAAGATTTTCGAGGGAAAACAAGAACAAGAACGCCTTGGCTCAAGCTACGACTCAGATTCGCGCTTTGAGAAAGTTGTGCAATCGGTACGGGAATATCTAATGGCAGAGCGATTCCAGTATGCGTCGATCATGGTCTTTCAAACGGAACACCGATTTTGGCAGAATGAGGACGAGACGGGTGATCCCTTGATCCGCAACCATAATCCGCAACGTCAAGGACTACGATTCGATGGATATCGTGCCTTTGTCGAGGTGCCACCACGCCCACTTCCAGGATGGGAATGATACAATAAGTGTTCGAATTCGATGATCGGTACTGTCGAAACTCGAATTGATTGTATAAACAAATCTTTCAAAAAAGAATTGACAACGAACTGGATGAATCTGTATGCTAATCAAAATTACATAATCAAGGCGATGACGAGAAGAGTAGGAAGAAATTGACGGTGCCAAGCGAGTCCGAGATGGTGAGAGCGGATGACCGGGTTTCTCTCTGAAAAAAGCCTCCGAGCTTCGTACGGATTCCGATATGGATGATGCTACGATGGGTTCTCCCATTATCGAGAGCATGTATGATTGTACATGTGAAGGTTCGTCTGGTGACAGGCGGACGAACAAAGGTGGTACCACGGGAAGCTGATTCTCGTCCTTTAGGCAACTAACGGGCGAAAATCAGCTTTTTGTCTACTACTGGAGGAATCATCATGCATTGGGCAGAACACACTGCAAGAACCATTATCGAACGTCAGCCAGATAAAGAGACATACGTCTGTGCTGCCGGGATCAGTCCATCGGGTCCCGTTCATATCGGCAATTTTCGGGAAGTCGTCACGACGTACTTCGTCGCGCGTGCACTGCAAGACCTCGGCAAAGAGGTCCGCTTCCTGTTTTCGTGGGACGATTACGATCGCTTCCGGAAAGTGCCTGCGGATGTCGATCAAGCATTTACTCGATATATCGGGATGCCTTATAGTGCCGTTCCGGCACCGGATCGATCCGACATGAGTTACGCGACGTACTTTGAACAGCAATTCGAAACCATGCTGGCAGCATTCGAGATCACACCAGGCTACCGTTATCAACACGAAGCCTATACGTCTGGCATTTATGCTGAACAAATCATCCACGCGTTTCGCCATCGTCACGCGATTTATGACATCTTGATCGACCATAAGACAGCGGCAGGATCCGATGCTGAGCGAGCAGCGTTTTACCCGGCGACCGTCTATTGTGCTGCTTGTGGAACCGACGCGACTACCATCGATTCGTTCGATGAAGCTGAAGCCACGTACCATTACAGCTGTCGATGTGGTCATATGGCAACGGTCGATATGCGGACCGAACACCGGATGAAATTGAATTGGAAAGTCGACTGGGCGATGCGCTGGGCGCATGAAGGCGTCGATTTCGAGCCGGGTGGAAAAGATCATTCGGCAGCAAACGGAAGTTACACGGTTTCGTCCCGGATTGCGCAAGAAATTTTCCAACAGCCGACACCGCTCTATCTCCCGTATGAATTCATTCGTCTAAAAGGGGAGTCGAAAAAAATGTCGAGTTCAAGCGGTGGTGTCTTGACTCCGCAAGATCTACTCGCCGTCTATCCACCGAGCATTCTTCTGTTCTTATTTGCGAAACATCGTCCGAATCACGCGTTTCATATCGGGCTAGATGAAGATGTGTTACGCAATTACAGTGAGTTCGAGCGATTTGTCGCACACTCATCGCGTCAATCCGAAGACATTCAGCAAAGTCTGCGTTGGAGTCATCGTGGAACTGCTCATCTCGTTTCGTTTACGCAGTTGACGATGATTGGTCCGATGGTTGGTTTTGACACTGATTTGATTGAAAATGTGTTTTGCGCGAGCGTTCCGCCTGAACAGATTGCACGTGCCCGTACTTTCGTTACGCAGTGGTGTCCGGAACGTGAACTTCAAATCAGTACTGTTCCGAATCGTGAACTACATGCGCAACTGACGGAAACGGAACAGGACTGGATCCGACAATTCGTCGCTGCTCTCCGAACGGATGAAGACGTCCTTGCTGCCTTCTACCGTTTGACACGGCAAGCTGAAAAAAAGGAAACACTTCGCCTGCAGAAACACTATGCGACGCTACTCTATCAACTGACGATCAATCAATCCTACGGACCACGCATCCCGTTACTCGTCGCGACGATTGGACGGGAGCGAATGTCTGCGTTACTGGACTTTGTGAATGAGGAAATTACAACAAGCAGGAAATCAAGGGACCAAGCCTGAAAAAGAAGGACAAAACCTTATTTTTATATATCGAAATTTTATTTCAAATTTAAATAAATAATATTGAATTAAAATTTCTCAATTGTATAATAAAGGGAGGGAAGAGAAAGGGTGAAGCAGATGTTAGATCAATTAGCAACGGAACGTCGGAATGAACAGACGATGCAACTCGATGAGATGACAGTCGAAGATGTCTTACGGGTGATGAACGCTGAGGATCAAACGGTCGCGACGGTCATTCGGGAACAAATTCCCGTCATCGCGGAAGTCGTCAAATACGTCATTGCGTCATTCAAAAACGGAGGACGCTTGATTTACATCGGTGCCGGTACGAGCGGGCGGCTCGGGATTCTCGATGCGGCAGAATGTGTGCCGACGTTCGGAGTTTCACCAGACATGGTCGTCGGATTGATTGCTGGTGGCGAACGCGCGTTAATCAAAGCGGTCGAGGGAGCAGAGGATAGTCGGACGCTTGCCGTCGATGATTTGAGAGCGCTCCAGTTAGAAGCACGTGATACGGTCATCGGGATCGCTGCAAGCGGTCGGACACCGTATGTCATTGGCGGGCTTGATTATGCGAAGGAAGTCGGAGCGGTGACAGCTGCGATTTCTTGTAATACGGATGCGGTCATCAGTGGGCACGCGCGCTATGCGATTGAAGTCGAAACGGGTCCGGAAGTCTTGACGGGGTCAACTCGATTAAAGGCTGGAACGGCGCAAAAGCTCGTCTTGAACATGATTTCGACGGCGGCGATGATCGGTGTCGGTAAGGTCTATCAAAATCTGATGGTCGACGTTCAGTCGACGAACGAAAAACTGGAGATCCGGGCGAAGCGGATGATCCGTGAGGCGACAGGAGTTGATGCCATAACGGCGGAGCGTGTCTTCGGGGAGGCACACGGGCACGTCAAGACGGCGATCGTCATGATTCTCGCAAATGTTCCGCATGCGGAAGCCATCGAACGATTACAGCAAGCAAACGGATTCGTCCGTGACGCACTCTAAGGGGGAAACACGATGAAGAAGGAAGAAGTGCTGGCACACGCGATACTCGAGCACGTCGGTGGAAAAGATAATCTCCGGCAGCTCGCGCACTGCATGACGCGGGTTCGCTTATCGTTAAAAGATCCAACGCAAGCAAATATCGACGCCTTAAAGCGGATTGATGGGGTCATGGGGGTCATCGATGACGAGACGTTACAGATTGTCGTTGGACCGGGAACAGTCAATCGGGTAGCCGATCACTTAAGTCGTGAAACAGGACTCGCGATCGGGGAAGAGTCCGTGGATCCGAATTTAACACCAGAAGAACGAGCAGCTGTCGAGCGGCAAAAAGTGAAAGCAAAACAACAATCACCGTTCAAGCGTTTCTTACGCCGGATCGGGAATATCTTCATCCCGCTCATTCCGGGTCTTGTTGCTTCCGGTATCATCAACGGGGGGGCGAACTTCGCGAAGAATGCGGGTGTCGACGAAACGCAGACATGGATGCAGATTTTACTGCTGATCGGTGGGACGGTCTTTTTATATCTTGCGATCCTTGTCGGGTGGAATACGGCGAAGGAATTCGGTGGGACGCCGGTGCTCGGAGCAATCGCTGGTGGGATTTTATTCAACCCGGTACTTGCGGACATCACGATTTATGGTGAACCGCTTGTTGCGGGCAGGGGTGGCTTGTTTGGAGTCATCTTCGCGGCTTGGTTGATGACATATCTTGAGAAGCATATCCGTCGCTTCATGCTAGCATCGATTGATATCATCTTTACGCCACTGTTGACGGTGTTGATCGTCGGATTCGCCTCACTCTATGCGATCATGCCAATTGCCGGACTGTTGTCTGACGGAATCATGAAAGCAATCAATGCCGTGCTTGAGGTCGGTGGACCACTTGCCGGGGCAGTACTGGCCGGCTTCTTCTTACCACTCGTTATGGTCGGTCTCCATCATGGACTGACACCGATCCATCTCGAGTTCTTGAATACGATTGGCAATACGCCACTCTTACCGATTCTTGCAATGGCAGGAGCGGGTCAAGTCGGGGCGGCAATGGCGATTTTCGTCAAGACTCGCAATCCGCGCCTGCGTAACATCATTAAAGGTGCGATTCCGGTCGGATTCCTCGGAATCGGTGAACCGTTATTATACGGTGTTACGTTGCCGCTCGGTCGCCCGTTCGTAACGGCATGTCTCGGCGCAGCAGTCGGTGGTGCCTTCCAAGCAACGATGAAGACGACGGCGCTTGGAGTCGGCGTATCCGGTTTATCATTGACACCGTTGATCGACAACGGGATGTACTTGACGTACATCGGTGGTCTCGTCATTTCGTACGCGGCAGGATTCCTGTTCACGTATTGGTTCGGTTTCAAAGAAGAGATGGCAGACGGTATTTAAGGTATTGAAAAGCAGTTGAATCCTTCGAAAAAGAAGGAATCAGCTGCTTTTTCCCTAAGTAGAGAAAGGAAGGAGTGAGTGGATGAAAGGATTATCAATCTATTTAAGTGAACCGATTACAGACGAGACGAGCGAGTGGCTACAGCGGATGCATGCTGTTGGCTTTACGTCGCTCTTTACATCACTACATATTCCCGAGGACGATTCCTCACTGTACGTCGAACGCTTGCAAGCACTCGGTCGCATAGCACGTGAGCTTGGATTCGAACTCGTAGCGGACATCGCACCGGCGTCACTCGCGACGCTCGGCAAGACATGGGAGACGGCAGCGACGTTAACGGACTGGGGTGTAACCGGACTCCGTCTTGATTACGGCATCAGTCCGCAGCAAATCGCGACGTTATCCAATCAGATGATGGTCGCACTGAACGCCAGTACGTTAACAGCAGATGAATTGACGGAGATGAAGGCACACGGGCTGCGAATCGATCGAACGGAAGCGTGGCATAATTTTTATCCGCGACCGGAAACGGGACTCGACCGGACATGGTTCGACGAAAAGAATGCCTGGTTGCAGGCGCAAGGATTACGAGTTCAAGCGTTCATACCGGGTGACGGGACACTTCGTGGACCGTTGTTTGAGACGTTACCGACACTTGAAGAACACCGGCATGCGGCACCGTTCGCCAGTTACATCGATTTAAAAGCGACCGTTGATCGAATTCTTGTTGGGGATCCACGATTGACGGAGGCGACGATTCGGCAATTCGAAGCAGAGCAAGACGGCATCATCATCCTCCGAGCCGTGGCGAACGGACGACAGGTACAACGAGATACGGAAACGAATCGGTTTGATCCTGCGCGGGATGTCATTCGGTCCGTCGAGTCGCGAATGAAGCCATCGTCGATTGATTTGACCCCGCAAGATCCGTCTGCCCGTCCGCTTGGAACGATCACGATCGATAATGAAAAATACGGACGATACGCGGGCGAGGTTCAAATCACGAAACGTAATTTGTCGGCAGATGAGCGAGTCAACGTCCTCGGACGCGTGATCGAGGCAGATCAACCATTGATCGCACGGCTTGGTCCAGGAAGTAAGTTTCGCATCGAATGGGTGACGCCATGAAGCAACTCGTTGCGGAACGACTCGCCTATCTGTACCGAGGGGAGCTGTTCACGGTCGTCACGATTTTACCGCTGAGTTGGTTTGGTAATCGTGTCTTTCCACGACTGCAGTTATTTGAACTCAGTGCATTTTGGATGTCACTGTTTTTGTTTGAGCTGTTGTTGATTCAAGGAGCTTGGTATTGGTACAGCAAGTCAAGGCGTCTGAAGAAGGAAGGAACGTCAGTCACCCCGGTACCCGTCGTCCGACGATTACGTCACTGTCGTGTCATCAATCTGGCTTTGATCGTCCTGACAGCGTGTGCGTTCGGAATCGATTGGATGCGTTTCCGATCTGAGCTTCCGGTCTCCGGAACACAACTTGCCTTGTTATTATATGTATTCGCGATTCTTGAATATATCAATTATTTCCATATCCAACTTATGTACGATAACCGGTCAGATGTGCAATACTTAATACAGAATAGACGTTTGAAACGATCAGCATTGAATAAGGATATGCAACGACTTCGTAAAGTAGTCTAAGGGTTCATAGAAAATAGGAGGGATTGTATGCTCGATATGCTCATTCGTGGCTATCGAAAGTTACGAAAGTTAAGAGGACGGTAAAAAGTTTTGCAAAATGGATGGTATGGAGTGTGATGAAAAGTGAAACGGATTGGTTTACTCATCATGTTAAGTCTATTGATTGGAAGTGCGACGCCGCTCAATGGACAGGCGAAATCGACGTCAAAGAAGGAAACGATTTGTATTGATCCGGGTCATCAAAAAAAGCAAAACTTAGCAAAAGAACCGGTCGCTCCACGCTCGAAGGTCATGAAAGTGAAAGTGAGCGCGGGGACGAGCGGAGTAAAGACGAAAATTCCGGAGTATAAACTGAATTTACAAGTCGGGTTGAAACTAAAAGCTGCATTAGTGAAAAAGGGATACCAGGTACATATGACGCGTACGACACATGACGTCAACATCAGCAATGCAGAGCGTGCAAAATATTGTAATGCGAAGAAAGCTGTCTTAACCGTTCGGATTCATGCAGATGGAAGCACGGATCGAAAGGTAGAAGGAATTTCCGTCTTATATCCAGATGATCAAGTGACAAAGGCGATCAATAAGACGAGTAAAAAACAAGCAACCATCATGTTGAAGCACTTGATTGAATCGACGAAGGCGAAAAAGAGTTACGGAACTGGACTTGTTCCACGAAAAGATTTGACGGGTTTCAATTGGTCGAAGACACCTGTTGTGTTGATTGAAATGGGCTTCATGTCAAATCCAACAGAAGATCAAAAATTAGCATCTGACAGTTATCAAAAAAAGCTAGTGAACGGAATGGTAAAAGGGATCGATGCGTCGCTAAAATAAAGGTTCAATAGATCATCAATGATTAAAAAGGGGAGAATTCGATGAAGAATACAAGTTGGTTAAATCCACCGACACGTATCGAACAGGAAACACCATTACGCTTCATGACGGATCCGGATACGGATTTTTGGCGCAATACTCATTATCAGTTCAACCGTCTGACGGGGCATGCACTGTTGCAGGATGCTCCGGAAGGGGAGTTCAAGTGCCGGATTGAAGTAAAGTTAAATCCGAATGCGACATATGATCAGGCGGGGATTTTGCTTTATGTGAACGACGATCACTGGGTGAAGGTCTCGGCTGAGTTCATTCCGGATGGTCCATCGCATCTGGGTGCCGTCGTGACGAGCTTCGGGTACTCGGACTGGTCGTGTCGGGATGTCGACAATACGCTGTTTGATGCACCGCTTGTCTTTGAACTCCACTATCTCAATCAAGATGTCACGTTGTATCACGTAACAGGAGAGCACAAAGAGCAACTCCGGATCGCACACTTACATGACGTGACCGATTTGAAGATTGGACCGTATGCGTGTAGTCCGGATGTAGAAGCGGCAGGGTGTGAAGTGGGAATTATAGATTTTAAAATTTACTAAATTCAGAGGAGTAGTGTGTTGTTAATTATTATTTCAGTAATAGTATCTATTTGCATTCTTCATTCACTCTCATGGCTTATTTCAGTAATTGGTATTAAGACGGGATTAAAAATTTCAAACACAATATCTAACAGCAGATTTAATCAAAATAAAGGATTAAAGAAGGGGAAGTCCAAAAAATTTCTTACAATAAAAAAAGGTGGAGTTTTAAGCTACCTAATTTTAATAATTTTTCTATCACTATTGTTTTTAGTAGTATTTCTTTTTATCCAATCAATTATAACTAATAATTTATATTTTCAACTCTGTGGATTAATTTTTTTAGCATTAGAATTATTTTTAGTTCTTTTTTTAGATAACGTTTTAATTATCCAGAACAAGATGGATAATCCGATAAATGACAATAATTCTATCCGCAAAAATTATCTTAATCAACGTTTACTTTTTTTTATAGAACATACAATGTTTTCTTTTTTTATTGTTGTATCTAGTCTTATACTATCTGTCATATTCACTCTGAGTATAACTATAAATTTTTTTCCGGATTTTAATTTAGGTGTATTGATTGGATTTGTTATTCTATTAAGTTTGTATTCAAACATGTTCGTTTTAGAAAACTACATTTACAATAATATAATTAACCCACTTGAAAGTACTAATGAGAATGATATATATACTACCCAGAAAAAAATGATTAGTTACTTAATCATATTTGTTCTTGGAACGACTGCTTGGTATGAGGATTTAAAGAATTCAGTAGTGAGTATTAATAATTCACAAGATTTTAGTATTAATTCGTTATTAATTACGACTTTTCTTTTATTCTATTTATCTTCCGATCGGATTTTTAAATTAATAAACGATGATTACGTAAAGTTTAAAAAGTATTTTAACAGTTAGTTAAAAGCTGTGAGACAAAAAAAGACTTGATGAATGTTCGTAAATTTTCATCAAGCCTTTTTTTGTTTATAAAGATAAACTATATTAATAATGGAATATTCTTAATTAGGAGTGGGAGTTCAATAATTAATAGACGTTGCAACCATGAGGTCAAAAAAATATTTCGCTTCATTCGTCTTATGAAGACCATACCATGCTTCTAACGTTTCAGGTGTGAATACATCGAGTGCACGAATCGTCTCATAAGCAAACTCTAATGCTGCCATTCCTGACGCTGTGATTAACGAATCATCACGGACAACTGGAGTATGTTGATAAAAAGATTCTCCGGAATAATTCGAGCAAACGGATTGTAAGTAAGACAAATCGTTACTTGTATGGAGTCGCAGATTTAAGAATCCACTCTTTGCTAACCCTTCAGTCGCACCGCAAATCGCAGCGATGATTGTTCCATTACTCAGCGCGTTTCCTACTTTATTCAGTAGAGGGTCATGAAGAGACTCTTGCCATGTCTGTCCACCGGGAAGAATTAATGCATCCTTTGAAGTCATCTCTAATTGTGAAACGGCGATATCCGGTAAAATACGTAATCCGCCCATAGTCGTGATGGGGTGTAGCGTTGGTCCTACTGTAACGACATTGAATGGAGGAGCATCTGTTTTGAAATATCTTCGTGAATGTAACTCTGGCATCACGTAACCGTATTCCCAATCTGAAATTGAATCGAATACATATAAATAGACAGTGTGAGTCAAGATAACCGCTTCCTTTACTATATGAGATACATTTAGTATAGAAAAGTTATCCTGACAACTACTGTCAGTGAAAATAAATCATTGATGCGAAGCGATCAATTCGTGTAATCGATCAATGATTTTACTTTTGATTTCAACAGGAGAAACGACTTGTATCGATGTTCCATAAGCAATAAGGAGACTCGGGACTTGTTCGTCTAAAACGCTCGTCTCAATCATAAAAACAGCACGGTTTTGATTTTGTTCGATTAAACAGTGCTTAAAGTACCAGTGTTGGCAAATTGAATCAATAGTAGAGGTGTCACCGGAGAGGATTAGTTCACCTTGAGTTTCTCTTGGATTTGGTAGTAAATCGGTCATAAAAGAAGACTGAACATCGAAATCATCTGGAATATCGAATTGATTCAACAACAATTTAAAGCTGTTTATACGATTGATTTTAAAATGGCGGATTTCTTCTCTTAACTGACAGAATGCAGTGACGTACCAAGCGTGTTTCCAATAAGTTAATCTAAAAGGATTGATGTCACGTGATTGAACATCTTCATTGTTCGCGCGACAGTATTGAATATGTATTGTTGTTCGACTGCGAATGGCTTGATCGATTTCTCGTAACAGGATTTCGGCTCTCGACGACATTTCGGGTTGATAGGGAATTACATCCAAGAGCGGAGCACTTGTCGATGGTTTTAAAGCGTGCTGTTTTATTTTTTTAATCGCGCGATTTAAAGCTGTATTACCATAGTAACCGGCTTCTTCTGCAAAAAGAGCAGCGTGATATAAAGACTGCTGCTCTTCAGCATCGAAGAATAAAGGTGCTTCTATAAATTGAGGTAATAAGCTGTATCCGCCATGATGACCTGCTTCGGCAACAATCGGAACTCCACTTGCGGAAAGCGTATCAATATATCGATAGACGGTCCGGATGTTCATCTCAAGTTGTTCGGAGATGTATTGAGCCGTTACTTTTTTTCCGGATTGTAGCATCCAAAGAATTGCTAATAGGTGATCACTTTTCGCCAAAAGAGGTCCTCCAATCAATGATTCATCAAAACTTAGCTGCTTGTTCCGGCATCTGTCCTGTGTATGACGATTGAGGTCTGAAGATCCGGTTGTCTTGCGATTGTTCGAGGATGTGTGCCGTCCAGCCGATGATACGGCTAGAGGTGAACGTCGGTGTGAACAGTTCTTTCGGAATGTCGAGTCCTTTTAAGACGGCTGCCGCGAAGAATTCAACATTCGTATACAGTTTTCTACCCGGTTTGTATTCCTCGAGTAAATCGATCGCTGTTTGCTCCATTTGTGTAATCAGGTTGAACCAATCGCTCTCTTGTGCGAGATTCTTTGAGACGACTTTTAAGGCTTCTGAACGCGGATCGCGTGTTTTGTAGACGCGGTGACCAAAGCCCATCAGTTTTTCGCCTTTCTCTAACTTGTTCCGGATCCACGGTTCGATGTTGTCGATTGTTCCGATCTCATCAATCATCTCAATGACTTCTGACGGAGCACCACCATGAAGCGGTCCTTTCATGGATCCGATCGCGGCACAGACGCCAGAAATCATTTCCGATTCCGTCGAGACGACGACACGAGAAGCGAACGTTGAAGCATTCATGCCGTGTTCAATCGTTAGGATCAGATACGCCGTCAGTGCTTTGATCTCGACTTCACTCGGCAATTGTCCTTTGATCATATAGATGTAATTCGCGACGTGATCGAGTTCCGGATTCGGTTCGATGAAGTCAGCACCTTGATTTTTTTGATATTTATAGGCAATGATTGTTGGTAAGAGTGCTGTTACGTGCATCGCTTGATCAATTGTCGGTGGCCAAGCGAAAGCGGGTGTACCAAGTGCCGAGATTGCTGTTCGCATCGTACTCATGACATCCATCTCGTTCGGCAATGTATCGAGAATCGTTTTAACGTAAGAAGGAAGTTCGCGATAACTCGTCATCTGTTCTTTGAATGTCAAAAGTTCCGATTCAGTCGGGAATTCACCATTCCAGATGAAATACGCCACTTCTTCGAATGAATAGGATAATGCGAGTTCCTTTGCCCAGTGTCCGCGATAGATAAGGTGACCTAACGTTCCATCGACTAAACCGATTTGTGTTTCAGCGGCAATGACGCCTTCGAGTCCTTTTTTGTATTCCATCTTCAACACTCCTTTTCTAATATCTACTGTCAGTATGACTTACAACGATACCAAATCACCAGTTATTTGAATGCGTTTCCAAAATTATTCTGAGCTGTTCTATAATCAAAGAAGAAATTATAATGGTTTAATAGAAAATTGTATCTACTATGACGTACATAGTTGAAGAAGGAGTACATATGAATAAAGCAATGATCATTCGCTTATTGGGATTTTTCTTTGTATTAAATGTTTTTTTAATGATCGATATTTTCTTTTCAGTGAGCCGAACGATTCTTGAGCCGCTTGCATTAGTCGTTGCTTCATTGACCATGCTCATTCCCGTAAAACGATTTAAGCCACTAGAAGAACAAACCCTGTCGGTTTTCAAATCGAGTCTCGTTGTCGTATTAGGGATGCTCATGATGGGCGGATTATTCTTACCCATCGTATTCCTCTTTGGATGAGTAACTATTGATAGAGATTTAACTATTGATCCGAAAATTTCACCAGGCGTTATTTAGGAATACGACGTGGAATAGACGTATTTTTGGCTTAGATGCCTGATTTGTTCGACTATGTGAGATTCTAAAGGACTGGTGGAGTCAATGGTGTGATCTGCGTAAAAACGGAGTGATTTATGGCTTCCGATCATGACCGCATACTGTGCTCCTTTGAATAGCTCGATATCATTCGCGTCATTCCCAAAAGCAATGTACCCCTCGCTCTCGATCCCAAGTGATTGTAAAGCAGTCCGTTTATTGATGGTGGTCGGACTAATGTCCAATACTTGTTCCGATCCATGATAATGAACAACGACATCCATTCGAAGTAGCTCGTTTTCTAAGGATTTCAGATTGTTGGCACTCAAAATGAGGATTTTTATGATTCGATCATGGTGAGCTAGCGGAACATTTTGTGCCGTCTTAGCCGGATCTAGATTGTTCAGGATAGGATGGTCTTGCGGTACATTATATGTATAATCCCAATCACTATCGATTAAATATGTGGCTTTGTGCTTGTCGAGTAATTCTGTGATAAAAGAAAGCTCACGATCGTCGAACGATTTGGACTGAACGATTGTTTGTTCCGATGCGACCAACGATCCGTTTCCGCCGATTAAGATATGATCATGGAATGAAGGATGAATGACAGGTAGCATGTCACGGATAGGACGTGCTGAAGCAAAAATCACACGGTGCCCGTCGTTCTCGACTGCATGAAGCGCTTGTACGATGTCTTGAGACATCGGTTCTCCTTTAAAACAGATTGTGCCGTCGAGATCAAATACAAAATTCATAAGCAACCCTCCGAAAGTCAGTTGATGCACTTATCATAACAAATATTTACAGATAACATACCAATTCTTTATTTTGAGAAAACAAAAAGACTCCAGTCAATGCTGAAGTCTAATCATTGGTACCTTATGCTAAAAACGTATCTCGCTGGTCCTGACGTTTATCAATCATGATCTGTGCTGCCGGAATGTTAGCGGTCTGCAACACGTCAATCGTGTCTCGGAGAAATTCATCACTACCAACGATGTAGAACAACCCTTCCTTGTCCGCTGTCATCGCTTTGACAGCATCGTAGTAGGCAGCGCGACTCTCGACATAAGCCGGGCTGAACTGCTCATGCGAAGGAAGCTGAGTTTTGAATAGTTCAGTTTGCGCAGAATCGACGTTCAACGAGTGCATGTGCGGAATGCCACTTCTATCAGCCTGATGTTGCAGGATGATCGGACGAAACGTTGCCAGACCGACGCCTGCTGACAGTAAGTACACCGAACGATGTTCCCGGCGTAGTGGAATGTTCGAATGCGTCTTAAACAAAGCAATCTTCTCACCTAGTTTCAGCTGCCGAAGTGTCTCCTTAAAGACGGAACATTCCGGTTTGATCCGTGTCGTGATGCCGATCGTTCCTTCATGTGGGAGCGTCGAGATCGACATATGCCGAATCAGACTGCGGTTCGGCTTTTCGCCTGCATTAAACCCTTCTAGCGCCATATGCGTATGGGCGCCTTCCTCCCAAACGAAACCATCTGGGCGTTTCAAATGAAACGTATAGGTGTGTTCGCCTTCTTGCGTTACCTGTACTAGTGGTAGCCAATCGATCTGCATCGTTCATTCCTCATTTCTATATAAGTATCAATACACAGCAATCGGACCGTATGGACCTTCGATGATCTCAAGTCGTGTCTCGAAGATCTCGGATAACAGCGCTTCATCCATGACTTCGGCGACCGTTCCGAAAGCGGCAATTTGTCCGTCCTTCATCGCACAGATGTGATCGGCATATTTCGCAGCAAAATTGATGTCGTGCAAGACAGTGATGATCGTCCGTCCGAACGTATCGGCGACGTGTCGTAGATAACCCATCATTTGGACTGAGCGGGCGATATCAAGGTTATTGAGGGGTTCGTCGAGTAGAATATATTCCGTTTCCTGACAGAGTACCATCGCGACATACGCCCGTTGCCGCTGACCACCCGATAATTCATCGAGATAGCGGTTCTCAAGCGACGTCAACTCGAGAAAATCGATGTATTTCGAGATGATCGTCTCATCGTCAGCCGTCAAGCGACCTTGTGAGTAGGGGAAACGTCCGAAGCCGACGAGCTGCCGGACCGTCAGCCGGGTCACGAAATGATTTTCCTGTCGTAAGATGGTGATGATCTTCGCTAAGTCTTTCGATTTGCTACTTGTCACATCCATGCCAGCGACTTCAATCTGCCCAGCATCGAGATCAAGCAACCGGCCGATCATCATCAACGTTGTCGACTTGCCGGCACCGTTTGGACCAATCAATGCCGTGAATCCGCCTTTTGGAATCGATAGATCAATTGGACCGATCCGGACGTCGTCCGTATACGATTTTTTTACTTGTTCGAGTGATATCATAGGGACCTCTTTCTAAGCAACACGATAAGGAAAATCAGACCGCCGAACAGTTCGATGATGACGGAGACGACGCTTGGCGTGTTGAAAATGTGATACATGAAGAAATAAGCACTTGTTAAAACGAAGAAACCAATTGCGAATGCCATCGGGAAAACGTATTTGTGATCGTACGTCGCAGCGACCTGATAACTGAGAGTCGCGACTAAGAAACCGAAGAACGTCAATGGTCCGATCAATGCCGTCGACATTGACATCAGGAGTGAAATCAGGATCAAGAAGTAGATGACACTGCCGCGATGATTGACACCTAACGATGTCGCGACGTCTTTTCCAAGCGCAACGACGTTGAGTCGTCCAGCAGAGAAGTAGAGCAACAGACCGACGATAAGGACGACCGGAATGACGATCGGGAAGTAGGACGCGTCGGCATTCGTGACCGAACCGAATAATCGTGCTTGTAAGATATCGAACTCGGACGGCGCGAGCATCTTTCGCATGAATGACGACAGCGAGTTGAGACCAGTGCCGAGAATGATTCCGATGAGCAACATCAGCTGCAGGTTCGCGTATTTTCCGGATAAGAGCCATCCGTATAATAAGAGGCTCATCGCGAGCATGATCGCGACTTGTGTCAAAAAGGCGCTCGTGCCGGTAAAGCCGACGAGTGCTCCCGCACCGAAGAAGAAGATCATCGATGTCTGGATCGTCGAATAGAGAGCGTCAAAACCAAGCAAGGATGGTGTGATGATCCGGTTGCTCGTGACCGAATGAAAGGCGACGGTCGCAAGACTTTGGCAAATTGCTGCAATCGCCATCGTGATGACAGCGGTGATTCGGCGTTCGACAACCGGCCAAAAGGACGGAGAATCAAACGGAACCGGATTATTGTAGAGCAAGAGACCGATTGTACTGAGCACTCCGCCGCTGAGGAACAGGATGAGGAGAATCCAGTAGCGGCGCTCGAGTCGTTTCGACTGAAATGCAGACGCACGGCGATTGGTTTCACGTGTAACGTCCGGTTGATATTGTGTTTGTTCGTGTTGTCTAATCGCGGTACTCATCTGACACCTCCAGTCTTCCGTCGACGTAACAGAATGATGATGAAGACAGCTGCCCCGACCGTTCCGAGAATCAACGAGACCGGCAGTTCAAACGGACGGATGATCGTGCGCGAAATCAAATCACTGATTAGAATCGTCGCCATCCCGATCAGACAGACCCACGGTAGATTACTACGGAGATCGTCACCGCGAAACATCGAGACGATGTTTGGAACAATCAAGCCGAGGAAGGGCAAATTGCCGATGACAGTCGCGACGACACCGACTGATAGGGCAATCAGCCCAGTCGCGATCAGCATCAGTCGATTGTAGTTGACGCCAAGGCTCGTCGCGACGTCCTCCCCGAGTCCGACGAGCGTCAAGCGACTCGCGAGAAAGAAGATACAGACCGTGACACCGATGATGATCCAGAGGTATTCGTAGCGACCGATCTGGACGGACGCGAACGAACCGACGAACCAGCCTTCGATCGCTTGGCTAGCACGGAAAAACAACCCGAGAAACGTCGATATCGCGGAGATGACGGCTCCGAGCATCAGACCGATGATCGGGACGATCAACGATGAACGCAGTCGGACCGAACGGAGAAACCAGAAGAAGACCATCGTCCCGATGAACGCAAACACGATGGCTCCGGTCATCCGCATCAACAAGGACGGTGCCGGAACGAGTAAGTAAACGGCTAACAGTCCGAGTCCCGCCCATTCGATCGTTCCCGTCGTCGTCGGTTCAACGAGCCGATTTTGCGTGATCAGTTGCATGACGAGTCCTGCCATTGCCATCGCAGCACCCGTCAGCATCAAGGCAAGTGTCCGTGGAACACGCGTGATCCAGAACATATCGAAATCGTTCGCTGCACTACGCAGTTCGTAGACGCCCGTGAAAAGGGACGCCGTTGCAAGCGCTAAAACCAGACATAAGGTGAAGACGAACGGTTTCGTCCAAACGACAGAAAAGGAAGGTCGAGCGGGTGGCTCGACTCTTCCATTCATTTGTTGCTGTGCGTGTGCCATTACTTCGCAAGTGCTTTCGCGATATCGTTGAAGAATTCCGAGTACGTCTGGATCGATTCATTCAAGTACGTATCTTTTGGTGCGTAGACGATATTGTCGTCTTTGATTGCTTTCGTTTTTTGCAGGGCAGGCGCGCGGTCGATGACGTCTTGCGCCGGCACGGCACCTTCAGCGTTTCCGAGTGGTGCGTCGCGGTCAAGGACGAGTAACCAGTCCGGGTTACTTTGAGCAATCGCTTCGACCGAGACTTCGTCCCCTTGGTCGTTGCCCGATTTTTGTTTGACTTCGAGTGCTGGTTTCCAGTCGAACAGATCATACATCGGTCCGAAGACACGTCCACTCATCGGAGCCGAGAAACCGATATCACCGCCTGAGACGATGACCGACATGACGCTGTCCTGACCGTTATACGATTTTTTAACGTCTTTGATCGATTGCTCGAGTGTCGTGACGAGTTGGTCGGCTTCTTGTTTCTTATCGAAGATTTGTCCGAGTGTTTCTGTCGTATCTTCAAGTCCTTTGACGAGTAATTCCCCTGGTGTACCTGAGTCTTCCGGTAATGTGATATCAAGGTCGATGACAGCGGCGTTCGGAACGAGTTTTTTGATGTCTTCATAATGATCAGCGAATCGTTGTCCGACGATGACGACGTCCGGATTGACACCAGCGATCGCTTCGAGGTTCGGTTCGAAGTGCATGCCGACATCGACGATATCCTTGTCTTTTGCGTATGGTGACTCAGCCGGGAGTAGTCCGACTGGTGCTGCTGCGAGTTCGACGTCCCATGCGGCAAGCGTCTCGAACGTCCGGTTGTCGAGTGCTACGACTTTTTTCGGATCAACCGGGACGTTGACCGTTCCGTGTGCGTCCTTGATTTTGACCGTCTTCGGTGCTTCCGCGTCCTTCTTCGTGTCTGCTTCTCCTGCGTTCCCGCATGCCGCCAGTAAGACAGCAAGCGAACTCACGACGAGTGGTGTTTTCCATTTCCCCATGATGATTCAGCTCCTCTTATTTGATTTGATAACGCATAAATCACGGATTGATTAACAGATGGATTATGTATATCTACGTGTTTACGTGATTAATCTGTTCTCAATAAGTGATAATGATTATCATTGTCATGTTCACCGAGAATCATAGCAAACGAATTTGGAAGATGCAACGCTAATTTCCAGTCAATTGACTGTCCAAATTTTTTACTTCTATAAACTATACGAAAATAAAAAATGATAATCTTTCTCAATTAGGACTCGAAATAGGACCATCGAACGCTTTTTACAAAAACAGGTTTAAGCGACAGTGAAAAGAGAAAGTGGTAATAAATGTAACCTTTTTGTTTTTCAAATCAGAGACGCTGCAGAGGATGACTTCGAAATGAGGTGCTGTATGAATCAACCATTTGAAGACTTAAAGATGTATCAAAATTTTGATGAGCTTGCAGATGATGTCCTCGATTTTGCGAAAGAGATTTTACCGGAACAGATGTTATATTTATCGGCAATTGAAGCAGGGCAACAACGGATGTTGAAGATCGCGAACGATAAAGCGGATATCCCAATGGTGGAAGGCATGCAGATTGAATTGAACCAATCGTTATGCAAGCTGATTGATTTCGAGACGAGACAGCCGGTCGTCCTCGAAAATATTCCGAACGCGGAACAACTCGGCGACTGGCGAAAGGGTTTGGAGGAGGCTCATGTCCGGTCCTACTTGGGTATTCCAATCGTCTTGACGAGCGGGGAGACGTTCGGGACATTATGTGCGATCAATAATCGAGTCAGCTTGTATGAACAGAAAAATGTTCAGCTATTGCAACGAATCGTCCGGCTTTTCTTGTACTACTTGGAGCTCGAACGTCATGCTTGGAAGGATGCGTTGACAGGACTGCATAATCGGAGGTACTTAACGAAGCATTTCGAGGAGCATCCCGGGCAGACAGGAGCCGTCTTCTTCCTTGATCTCGATGGCTTTAAGCAAGTCAACGATGTCTATGGACACGAAACAGGAGACGTCGTCCTGCAAGAAGTCGCACAACGCTTGCGACAGTTCGTCCGCGAACAAGATGATGCGATGGCTGTACGACTAGGTGGCGATGAGTTCATCTTACATTTCGGCCATTCGGATTCAAGGGAAGGGTGGGAACGACTCGCAAAGCGGATCGTCACTGCGTTAAGTGAGTGGGAAACGGACTATCGCGTGTCGACGAGTATCGGAATCGTGATGTATGACACTGCGTTTCGTCCAGAGTTGCAAGCCTTGTTACAACAGGCGGATGTTGCGCTTTATGTTGCTAAGTCGTCTGGAAAGAATACGTATCAATTCTACGAGTTAGTAAAAGAGTGAAGTCTATCATTCGGATGAATATTTATTCGATATAGAACAGGGTGTTTGGTTTATTATGGTAAAATAGAAATAAAAATTAAATTGCTTGTAAGACACTCATGTGACGAATGAGTGTTTTTTTTGTTTTGAAGTATTAGAGACAGTTTTTTGTTAATAGCTAGAACAAACATCAACCGTAAACGCTTACAAAAAGATAGTGTTTTCGTTTTATACTGAATGCGTAGGAGGCCTCCACTTATGTTACTGAACGAAAAAAGTAAACGAATCCTTCATGTGATGCTTCATGAAGAAATCGTACAAATTCCATTTTTATTAACGATCTTACCGTATTCTAAACGAACTTTAGAATATGAAATCGAACGTATTCAAGAATGGCTTGGATATCATCAATTACCATTGATTAATGTGAATGGACCGATTTTGAAGATTCCATCTGATAAGGGGATTGGAGAAAAATTAGAGAAAGCTGAATTAATCTTTTCGGAAGAAGAACGTGAGTTGTTGATCACATTCTATACGATGATGGAAAAAGATTTTGTGTCTTCCGTTCATTATCAACAGTTGTTGAATGTATCGAAATTTACAGTGCAAGAAAGCTTAAACGCCGTGAAAAAAGATGCTGTTCAATTTGGGATTACACTCAATTATTCTCGAAAAGATGGATATCACTTCTACGGGCATCTACAAACTATTTATTTGTATTTGTACCGAGCGATTGAGCGCCTAATTCGACTTTCTACGAAAAACGATTTGATGTCTATGATCATTGATGATTGGTCAGAGCGTTTAATTAAAGCGAAACAACACATCGAATCATATGAAGCAGAACAACAATTTCAATTTGTAGAAGAGCATCGAGAGAAACTATCTTATTTTTTGATGTTAGGTCGATCAATAGTTATCAAGGAAGTAGTACCCAGTGAAGAACCGCTGTTCGTGAAGAACATTGATTCAACGCTCATTTCTTATTTCGAAGAACGGACATTATTCGTTGATACGTTAGATCTCCTTATCCAAAGTGGTCCGAAGGTAGAAGAGGAAATTCAAAAAGATCTTCATGCTCGTCTTTTCAAAATCATGCATGAGGTGATTACTCATTTTGAGACGATTTCTTGCACTTTCATTATCGAAAAAGAGGCTCTTTGTGAAAAGTTAGTACTTCACTCGAAAGCTACGATGCAGCGCCTCTATTCAGGTTTGGAATCATCATCGGAATTAAAGCGGTATGTCATGGAAGAACACCAAGTATTACATGTTCTTGTATCGAAAGCGTTAGAACCATTCCGCAAGTTCATGAATCAAGACATACCAGATGTCGAAATCATGTATTATACGCTTCACTTTGCCACACATCTAAATCAGCAAGGAGAGCAACTGGATAAAAAGTTAAAAGCAATTGTTGTCTGTCCAAGTGGGATTAGTGTATCGCATATGCTCGATTACATTCTAAAAAATCAATTTCCTGAGATTGTATTTTTACCACCGGTGTCACAACGTGAAGTGGGTCAATTCGTGGAAATTATCGATGTAATTTTTACGACAGTTCCGTTAGAAGAGAGCATTCATTTGCAGGCAGATGTCATGCTTGTACCTACCTTGCCGACACGTTTTGAGCAAATTACATTAAGACGGTCGGTGGAGCAGCGTTTTCTAAAACGAAACCAATCAGATGAAATTCAATTGGAGGATTTGATTGCTGTCATCAAACAACATGCAACAATCCAAAGTGAATCAGCGTTACGACAGGAATTAAATCAGCTGTTATATCCAAGACAACCAAAACTGCTACAAGGAGGGCAACCGGTGCTAAATGATTTAATCACAACAAACCAAATACAGATACACCAACGGGTGGAATCATGGATGGATGCCATTCGAGTGGCAGCAAGTCCTTTACTACTTGAAAAGAAAATTCAACCAGCGTATATCGAAACGATGATTCAAAACGTTGAGTCTCATGGTCCATATATTGTCTTAATGCCAGATGTGGCGATTCCACACGCACGACCGGAAGACGGTGTACTTCAACTAGGAATGAGTATTTTGAAATTAGAAGAACCTGTTTTATTTCCACAAGATAAAGAAGTACGTCTGTTTTTTGTTCTTGCAGCCATTGATCAAACAACGCATCTAAAAGCGCTAAGCCAACTGACGAATCTTTTAGGAAATCAAGCAGATGTCACACGTTTACTAGAGGCAAGCTCTGTAACAGAAATCGAAACAATCATTGAACCATATTCTGAGGAGGACTAAATCATGAAGAAAATTTTAGTAGTATGTGGAAACGGACTTGGATCAAGTTTTATCATAGAACTTAACGTTAAAAAGGCACTTGAACAAATGGGGAAAGAAGCAGATGTTTCTCATACAGATCTTTCGACTGCACAAACTGAACCTGCTGATATTTATTTAGGTGCAAAAGATATCATTATTTCGCTCGACAACGGTACTCGTGACATTGTTGCTCTTGAAAATGTCATGAATATCGAAGACATTAAGGCACAACTTAGTACGAGACTTTAAGTAACAACACATAACAGAAGGGGGGACTGACCTTGCTTGATTTACTTATGCGAGATATTTTAGGAACGCCAGCAATCTTGCTCGGTATATTTGCTCTTGTTGGATTACTGTTGCAAAAGAAGGATATTGCAACAGTTGTTTCGGGGACACTGAAGACAATCATGGGCTTTATCATTATCGGAGCAGGAGCCGGTGTCATCATCGCAGCACTTGAAATCTTTAGTAAAATGTTCGATCACGCATTCAGCATTCGGGGAATCATTCCAAATAACGAAGCAATCGTAGCAGTTGCTCAAGATGCATTTGGTGTAGAGACTGCAATGATCATGGTGTTCGGAATGGTCATGAACATTGTTTTGGCACGGTTTACACCATTCAAGTACATCTTCTTGACTGGACATCATACGTTATTCATGGCGAGTTTACTTGCAGCAATTCTTTCGGTGTCCGGATTGAGTGGTGTTCTATTAGTTGTTGTAGGATCAGTTCTACTAGGATTATGTATGGTTCTTTTCCCAGCTCTCTTACAACCATTTGTTCGACAAATCACTGGTTCTGATGACTTTGCAGTCGGACATTTTGGTTCTCTTGGATACTTTATTTCTGGAACGATTGGTAAATATGCAGGAAATAAAGAACACTCAACTGAGCAAATTAAGGTGCCCAAACAACTAGGCTTCTTAAGAGATACATCCGTTGCCGTTTCTTTGACGATGACATTACTTTTTGTTGTCGTTGCTCTGTTTGCTGGACCAGGATTTATTGAAAAAGAATTATCGAGTGGTTCGAACTATATCGTCTTCTCCATCATTCAAGCCATTACGTTCGCAGCAGGAGTCTATATCGTACTTGCCGGTGTTCGGATGTTAATTTCTGAAATCGTACCAGCGTTTAAAGGAATTGCGGATAAACTAGTTCCAAATGCCAAACCGGCGCTAGACTGTCCAACAGTTTTCCCATTCGCACCAAACGCGGTCATCATCGGTTTTCTATCAAGTTTTGTAGCTGGATTGATTTCGATGTTCTTCTTACCTTTACTGGGATTGTCAATCATCGTGCCTGGATTAGTACCGCACTTCTTTACAGGTGCTGCTGCTGGCGTATTCGGTAATGCGACTGGCGGAAGACGAGGCGCGATACTTGGCTCATTTGCAAACGGTATTCTGATTAGCTTTTTGCCTGCCTTCCTCTTACCACTGCTCGGCAATCTCGGATTCGAAGGAACGACATTCGGAGATTCTGACTTTGCATTCGTCGGTATTTTAATCAGTTGGATTGTTTCTCTATTTAGCTAAAAGAGTTTAATAATGTAAAGTATCGATATAAAAGTAAGGATTATGTAAAATATCAATTATGTACATGGATAACAAACAATAAAAAAGACCAAACCGTATCTGATTTCTCAGAAACGATTTGGTCTTTTCAACTATTGTGGATTCGGCGTACAACTTGAATGATATCTTTTTTTGAGTATTCAGGGTGTTTAGTACTCAACTTCTCGATGCATGTAACTGGATCATAATCCTGCAAAACGATTTGGGCTTCCCGTTCCAATTCCTTGATTTGCTCGTTATCAGACACCGGTTCTGTAGATGTGAAAGAGGATTGATCACCAAATTGGTTAATGCTGTAGAATATTATCGTGTGTATACTGACGAGTAAGATTTTTGTATAGAGAGATAAAGTGACGGTATTTGAATAAATATCAATCCATAAAAGAATACTTAAGCTCGTCCAAAAATTCACTAAAGCAAAAATAAAATTTGATATCCTCTTATTAAATATTTCGCTGAACAACTGCAAAATTCCGTCAAATAAAAAACTGATAAGCATACTTATTACATAAAAAAACATTAGAAAAAGAATGAGGGAAATTAAAGTTGAGGTTAGTTCATCGTTTAAATAAATGATAAAAATATCAATGAGCAGAACTGGAAGTATTAAAAATAATGTAAACGTTAATAAGGGTAGGATAGAAACGATTCGAGATTTCATAATTTAATTTTACAACAAAAACTTAATAATGAAATCAGCAATTGCATCGGCCCACTTAGCTGGAATTCCAACTTTCATAAATGCTTTAGTTAGACCATACCATGTATAGGCTTCTACTGTTTCGATAGCACTGTTTATTTTACTTCCATATTTTTTTACGGCAGCTCTTAAAGTTTTACTAGGGATAATTTCAACATGATCAAGCATGTATTTTACAACTTTTTTTACTACTGCACCTTTCCATTGGATAGTCATTCCACTTGTAGCTTTTGCATTTACCTGCTTTCCATATCTGAACATTTCTGCATTTGAAATGTTATCCGCTTCTAATATTTTATCAAGTTCACTTCCATTTGTTGAAGAAGCTTGCGAAGAAATACTTTTTAAATCAATGTAGTCTGAACCTTCAATAGAGCTGTTGATTGCAAAAGTGTTTGTTTCTTCCTGGACTTTTAAATCCTCCGAGGCGGATGCGTAATTAGGGGCAAAACTCGCTAAGCTAACTGTACTGACTATTCCTAATAAAGTAATTTTTACTGCTAGATTTTTTTTCATTTGAACCCTCCAAAGTAATGTTTTTAGTAACAATCAAAATCATAATAGTAAAAAAAAGCTAAAACAATACTTGAATATAGATAATTTTTACTGATAAATTTTGCTTATTAATCCAAAGATTATAAAATATATAATTAAAATGTTCTTGAAGAAATTTTTAAATTCCATATTCATTTTTAATATAAAATAACGTTATGAAGATTAAATACATTGGTAATGAAAAAATATACATAATCATTCAACCAATTATTGTATATTAGATCGTTAACTATAAGAAAACATTTACTTATCAAACATTGACAATCTTTCTCTCATCCTCTTACAATTGAAAATGATTATCAATACAAGTTGGGAGTTCTGCCTACCATGAACGTTAACCGTAAAAAATTACTGATTTCTACCGTCTCGATCCTGTCTTTGACATCATTATTGATCGGCTGCTCGAATCCGGGCGAGTCGACAGGAGAACGAAAAGATAAAGATACATTGACGCTCGCGTGGCCACGCGACGTCGGAACGATGAACCCGCACGTCTACAACCCATCACAACTGTTCGCGCAGTCGATGATCTATGAGCCACTCGTCCACTACGGTGAAGGTGGAAAGCTCGAGCCATACTTAGCCTCATCTTGGAAGATCTCTCCGGACGGAAAAACGTATACGTTCACGCTCCGTGACGGCGTCAAGTTCTCAGACGGTTCGACGTTTGACGCAGCGATCGTCAAAAAGAACTTTGACGCGATCCTCAAACAAAAACCCTTACATAGCTGGCTTGGCTTCATCACGAAAATTGAGAAGACGGAAGCCGTTGATGCGAAGACGTTCCGCCTGACATTATCCGAAGCCTATTACCCGACGATTCAGGAACTCGCGGTCGTCCGTCCGGTCCGTTTCCTCGGAGAAGCGGGATTCCCGGAAAACGGCGATACGTCGAAGGGTGTCAAAAAGGAAGTCGGGACAGGTCCGTGGATGCTCGACGAATACAAACCGGATCAGTATGCGACGTTTAAGGTCAATAAGAACTACTGGGGTCCAAAACCGAACATCGATCACATTAAGGTCGACATCATCCCGGATGCGGAGACACGTGTCTTAGCACTCGAAAAAGGACAAGTTGATCTGATTTACGGTGAAGGGGCGATCAGCATCGATGCCTTCAACCAGTTGAAGACGGATAAATCCTACAAGACAGAAATGTCCGAACCAGTCGCGACGCGTCTTCTCGTCTTGAATACGAAAAATAAGCGTCTGTCTGACGAACGCGTCCGCCAGGCGCTCCAGCACGGGTTTGATAAAGCCGCTCTCGTCGAAGGGATCACGTCGGGACTAGAAGCACCAGCTGACTACCTGTTGCCATCAAACATGCCGTACACGTCGAATCTGAAAGTGAAGCAACGGGATCATGACGTCAAGGAAGCGAATCGTCTTCTTGACGAAGCAGGTTGGGAACTGCCGAAAGGCGAGAAGGTCCGCGTCAAGGATGGTCAACCGCTGCAAATCGGGATGATGTATGATGCGGCCGAGCAGGTCCAAAAGGCGATGGCCGAGACGTTACAATCGGAATGGTCGAAAATCGGTGTCGAGCTGAAGACGGAAGCCGTTGAACTACCGGATCAAGTCCAGCGTTTCAAAGATAATCGATTTGATATCAACTTCTATAGCAACTTCGGTGCACCGTACGATCCGCATACGTTCGTGAACCTGATTGATACAGATGGCTTCGGCTTCAAAGAAGCGATTTCGGCTTATCCGAATAAAGAACAACTGTTGCAAGAGATCAAAGATGTCTTGAAGACGACAGACGAAACGAAGCGTCAGAAGATGTACGCTGACATTCTGCCATCGCTCCAAGATCAAGGTGCGTTGATTCCAATCTCGTACTTGAAGAAGATGGCGATTTATCAATCGGACGTGACAAACTTCCAGTTCCCGGCGAACCGGGACGAAAGTCCATTTGCTCGGATCGGAATTAAGTAAAGGAGGGATGACATGGGGGTCTTCCTCGTCAAACGCATATTATCCGTCATCCCGATCTTGTTACTGGCTGTTTTGATTTTGACCGGATTGATTCATTTGTCACCGGTTGATCCGGCAGAGGCTTATCTGTCCGCTTCCCATATCCAGCCGACGGATGAACTGCTCGCTGCAAAACGAGCAGAATTCGGGCTTGATCAACCGTTCTATCAACAATACTTCGATGCCGTCATCCGCTTGGCACAGCTCGATTTCGGAACATCGTATCTTTCTGGAAAACCAGTCCTAGAAGATGTCTTGCTCCGCTTACCACCGACGGTCGAGCTGGCAGTGACGAGTCTGCTGCTAGCACTCGTCGTCAGTATCCCGCTCGGGTTCCTTACTGGGATCAAGAAGAATGGTTTCTTTGACCATCTCAGTCGAGGGATCGCCTTCATTGGTGCCTCGATTCCGTCGTTTTGGCTCGGGTATCTGTTCATCTTCTTCTTTGCCGTCCAGCTGGATTGGTTCCCAGTCGGCGGAACGGGAAGTGTGATGCACTTGATCTTACCGGCATTGACACTCGCCTTTCCGTTGATTGCCTTGTATACACGATTGCTCCGTGGCAGTGTGATTGAAGCATTGAATGAACCGTACGTCTTGTTTGCCCGAACACGTGGCTTAAAGGAAGGACGGATTCTTGGGAAACACGTTCTCCGGATGGCGATTCCACCGATGATCACGGGTCTTGGGATGAACCTTGGGAAGTTGCTGACGGGAACGATTATCGTCGAAACCGTCTTCTCGTGGCCAGGCTTCGGTCGCTACTTCATTGAAGCAATCTTTGATCGGGATATGCCGGTCATCCAAGGCTACGTCTTTCTCGCGGCCCTCGTCTTCATCGGTAGCAGTTTGCTCGTCGACATCATTCAAGCCGTGCTCGATCCACGCCTAGCGAAAAAAGGAGGGACGGTATGAATACTCCACTTCCAGCAACGATGATCCGGTCGCGGTATACACCGCTTCTTTATCTTTGTGCATTCGTCTTAATCGGGATGGCAGGCATTGCTTTGTTTGCGCCATGGATTGCGCCGCATGATCCGAACCTCGTCGACTTGACGCAAAAGCTTCATGGGCCGTCGTCAGCCTATCCGCTCGGAACCGACCAGCTCGGACGCTGCATCTTGTCGCGCTTGATTTACGGCGCGCGGATCTCACTCGGTTGCGCCGTGTTGATTTTCATCGCCTCACTTGCGATCGGACTGTTTGTCGGAACACTAGCCGGCTATCGTGGCGGTTGGGTCGACCAACTCTTGATGCGTCTGTGTGACGGTGTGATGGCATTTCCGAGTCTGATTCTCGTCCTCGGCCTCGTCGGTATCTTCGGTCCAGGACTCAAGCAGGTCATCATCGCCTTGATGCTCGTCCAGTGGGTCTACTACGCGCGAATGTTTCGCGGGATGGTCATGACGTTGAAGACAGAAGCGTTCATCGCCGCTGCTCGCGTCAACGGTTCGTCTTCGTGGAAAATCATCCGGACGCACATCCTGCCGAACATCTTACCACCGCTGCTCGTCATCGGGACGCTTGAGATGGGCTGGGCGATCATGGATATCTCGGCGATGTCGTTCCTCGGGCTTGGTGTCCAGTCACCAACTGCCGAGTGGGGGGCAATGATTCACGAAGGAAAATCGTACATTCGGACGAATCCGGAATTGATGATTTATCCGGGACTTGCGATCATGCTCGTCATCATCAGCTTTAACCTAGTAGGAGAACAGTTAGCAGAACGACTCGGTGTGTCGAAAACGATGAAATGAGAGGAGGTGCCCGTATCGAACCGATTTTAGCTGTCGACGGTCTGACCGTCCGTACGAAACAACAAGTGACACTGATTGAAGAGGTATCATTCTCGATTCAACCAGGTCGGATCCTCGGTCTTGTCGGAGAGAGTGGTTGTGGGAAGACGGTGACGAGTCTCGCTTTGATGCGTCTGCTCAATCCGCAGACGACAGACGTCACCGGTGACATCCAACTGAATGGCAGATCAATCATGTCTCTATCCGAACGAACCGTCCGAACGATTCGAGGCGGTGAAATTGCGTTCATCATGCAAAATCCGATGAGTGCCTTCACACCGGTCTATTCGATCGGGCACCAGATGATCGAGACGATTCAGACCCATTCACGTTGTTCAAAACGTGAAGCGAAACAACAAGCGATGACGGCACTCGAAGAAGTCAATCTGACGGATGCCGCCCGGTTGCTCAAAGCTTATCCGTTCGAACTGAGTGGCGGTATGTTGCAACGGATCATGATCGCCTTAGCCGTTGCCCTGCGCCCAAGCGTCTTGATTGCCGACGAACCGACGACGGCACTCGATGTCTTCAATCAGAAGACGGTTCTTGAATTACTCGAACGGATGCGGGCGACTTACGGAACGGCGATGTTACTCATCTCGCATGATCTCGGTGTGATCGCTGAACTTGCAGACGATGTCCTCGTCATGCAGCAAGGACGGATCGTTGAGCAAGCAGATGTTTTTGAATTATTTGATCGACCGCAACATCCGTATACACAGTCACTTCTTGCACAGCATCTAGGAAGGGAGGCGTTCGGATGAGTCTCTTGCAGATCGATCAAGTCTCACACGTCTATAAACGCCGGTTTCAACCAGCAAAGACTGTCTTACACGATGTCTCATTGACGCTTGAAGCGGGACGCTGTCTCGGCTTGCTCGGGTCGAGTGGTGCCGGGAAAAGTACGCTCGGACGATTGTTGCTCGGACTCGAACGCCCAACGACCGGAACGATTTGGTTCAATGGTGTCGATCGCCACGCGACAAAACGACCATTTCAAGGTGACGTCCAAGTCGTCTTTCAGGATTCCTTCGCCGCCGTCAATCCGAAGCTGACGGCTGCCGATATCATCGCCGAACCGCTTGATAACTTTATTCGTTTAAAGGGTGAAGCACGGCAACAGCGTCTCGTCACGCTTATCGAACAAGTCGGGCTCAAGGCGACGGATCTGACAAAATATCCGGCGCAGTTCAGTGGTGGGCAACTGCAGCGAATCGCGATTGCGCGAGCGATTGCTGCTGAACCACGTCTGATCGTTTTAGACGAAGCAGTCAGTAGCCTCGACATGGTCAACAAACGATTGATTCTCGCATTGCTAGCTGACTTGAAACGTCTACACGGTCTAACATATGTCTTCATCACGCATGACATTAAAGCTGCCGAGCAACTTTGCGACAGCTTCGCGATCTTAGAGCAAGGACGCCTCGTCGGGCATTATCCGAGTCTAGTTGCATTTGATGCTGCGACGGATCCTGCCGTTGAACGGATGCGCCAAGCAAAGCTTGCCGTGCATCCAAGGCAACGAACGATTCGAAAGACACAATCAAACAAAGGATAACGGACTGCTGAACGGCTCCGTTATCCTTTTTAGTTGTAGAGCCGGATTAGTAAGGCGTTTTTCGAAACCGAAGTGCAGACCAGCTAAGTGTTAGGGCAATCCAAACGAGACAAGAAGCGACACCGATTAGATGGGACGAAGAAAAAAACGACGTGTTCGATGGAAGCGACAGAAGCGCACCAGGCGTGAAAAATAATACATCTGGCATTAGCGAAGGTAGTGCAACTAGTAGTAAGGAAACGACGAGCGACAGGATGCCAATCGGAACAGCGCGTTGCAATAAGGTGCTGATCAGTAGTGTCAGACTGACGACGAATAACATCCAAAGACTAAAATCGAGGATGATGCGTAGCGCAAGCATCAGTGAGAGAGATCCGAACCAATAGACGGTCAGACAATAGGACGTGAGTGCGCCAATCAAAATCCCGAATAGACTGATCATCCCGTGACTGAACCATTTCGACAGCAGATAAACATTCCGGGAGACAGGGCGCGTCAGAATGAAATCCTGCATGCCAGTTTGTCGGTCTGATGCGAGCAGTCCCATGAAGCTCATGATCAGGACAATCAAGCCGAGCTGATTGAACTGTCCGTGAATCGTTGCGCTGAAAACGTCAAGCGGTTGTGGAGTAGGACGATTCGGATCGACGATGATTCCGTCCGCATTTCCGACATGTGCAAGCAAGACATCCATGTACATCAACAGTAATGGTTGGGTCACGCCGAGGGCAATGAAGAATAGCGGTAACCAGACGATCTTCCATTCTTTCCACGCCTCCAACCACTCGGTCAGCGTCAGTGTATAAAACGTCCTCATACGTCCGCCACCATGTCGAGAAACCGTTCCTCGAGTCCGATCGGTTGATAGGCAATCGAAGCAATCGACCATCCCTGTTGAATCAGAGTGGTCGCTAACTGCGAGAGAACAAGCGGCTGCTGCGCGGAGAACTGATAGCAGCACGGGTTGATTCGATCAATCTCGACTTGTGGAAATAGGGTCGAAGAAAATGAAGGAACAGGGAGGAGCGTCTCGACTTGAATCCGGTATTGATTCACGTTGCGTTCATTGTCGAGTGGCCCTAGCAATTTTCCGTGTTTGATGACGAGGAAGCGGTCGCAACACATCTTCGCGTCCTCTAACAAGTGCGTCGAGACGATGATCGTCATTCGTTTTTTTAGACGGAGAATCAACTGATTGATATCATGTCGACCACTCGGATCAAGTGCGGAAGCCGGTTCGTCGAGAATCAGAAATGTCGGTTCATGTAAGATCGCTTGGGCGATCCCGAGACGTTGGCGCATACCGCCGGACAAACGCTCGATGACTTCTGCTTGTTGATCGTGGAGTCCAACTTCATTTAGAACGTCCGGAATCCGCTTATTTAACGTTGCGCGATCGAGACCTGACAAGCGACCGAAAAAACGTAATGATTGTTCGCACGTCATCCAAGGCTTAAAGTCGGTCTGTTGTGATAAGTAGCCGATCGATTGCTGGTGTTGACGGATGGAGCGCGAAGACATCGTGATGGAACCACGGTCACTCTCGATCATGCCGCTCAGACATTTCAGGAGTGTCGTCTTTCCGGCACCATTCGGACCAATCAGTCCAAGACATTCATGTTCGTGAATCGTAAAGGAAATATCGTCTAGGATAAGACGTCGTTGAAGTGAAAGCTGGAGATGAGAAATCTGAATCATGCTGTCATCCTCCTTCCGAGGACGAAGTAGATAATCGAGCCAATCGGCTGGACGAGGAGAATGATCAATAACCAAGTAGTCGGTGTCGCGATCCTGTCCTTCCGTCTAAACCAATCGATACAGGCGCAGCTGAGTAGAATCAGGTTGATGGAGATGTAAATCAATAATAGGGGCAGGAATCGTTCCCAGTCGATGTGTGATAAGGCAGAGAAATCTGTGTTCATGAAAAACCCTCCTTTTCTATTACCATTATCAATAATGAAAATAGAAAAGTCAATGCCATGGACGAATCATCGTTAGTTCTCAATCAGTTAGAGCTATGATAAACTTCTCTTATCAAAATTTTCCAAATGAGATTTGAATCAAATAGTTTAAATGAAAGACGAACTATCAAACGAATCATGATTTTAAGGAGACTTATATGCAGATTTATCAATTCAAAAAAGAGGTTGGTAAGAAGATCACGAAATTTGATTCGAACTTTGTGATGTCGCGAATCATGCAAACTGAAAAAGTGACGCACATCGGATGCATCCATTTAGAGAAAGGATGGCGTGGTCGGTTATCACCAGGCTGTCGTGCCGCAACTTCTATTAATTGTAGAGGGTGAGGGCTTTGTAAGAGGGGAAACGGATGACTACATAAATGTTCAGTGTGGGGAAGTCGTGTTTTGGAAACAAGGAGAATGGCACGAAACGAAGACGGATACGGGTTTAACAGCGATCATGATTGAAAGTGAGTCACTGGATACATCATTTCTCGTTTCCGTATAACGAAACCAATCGCGATACATAAAGAGGCTGACTTATGCGTCAGCCTCTATTCTTATTCAGTACACCATTTTTCTAATTCTTCGAGGCATAAATGTAACCGAGCAGTGATCATTTCTCGATTCCCCATCTGTTGCGTTGTTTTATGAGTGAGTTGAGGCTGATGTAGAATGTCGTAGTGCTCATAAGCTTCTTGCAATACCCATAATGTATACTCATCCAGTAATCGTCGAGTTTGAATGGTGAGTTTGTCTCCAACCACGTTAGAGCAATATCCACTTATGAATCCATCAGCTATTTTGTTAAGAACATAACTTTTTTCTTTATACGCTTGATTTATGTATCGTGGAGCATTTGAAAAGGCTGGTAACAAAAAATTGTAACAAAAAACAAAGTAAGCTGCATATTTCAAATCAAAGTCCAATCTTGGAAACGGGTCAATGATTGCAATGTGTTCATCACTTAAAATTAAATTTTCTGGTGTTACATCTTGATTCACGAGAGAGATGTTTTGAACCTGAGTTCGTCTATTTTCAATTAAAGCATGAATATGTTTACCGACTTTTTCTTTATCAAAGCAAAGACTAGAGTGAATGAGAGCATTTAAGGCGGTTAAGACGTGGTCATTTTCTTCCTGCCATAATTCATCCCTGTTTTTTGAATCGCTACCTCGTAAAGTTTCCCCTTGCCAGTGCAGTTCCCCGAAACCTGCAATAGAGGTTTTCTGGTTGTGTATACGATGAAAAATTCGCCCTAATTTCGTACCGTAAGAATGGGTCTGATCCTGATTGAGTAACAATAGGTCTGTTCCGTTTCCCATGAACGTTTCTACTGTAAACACCAAGTCTTTCTCTATAAAATACTGATAAAAGTTAGGGCAAACGTTTTGATTACTTTTATTGGCGTGTAGATAATAAGCTTTCGTTGACTCATACTCTGTCATTAACTCTTGTTCATCAATTTGTTGCAACTCCCCATAAGCCTCATTCTTTTTTATGCGAATCACAAGGTCTTGATCATCTACTCTCTTTAACTTATATACAGTGTGCCAAGCTCCTTCACCAATCTTTAGAATCTGTTCTGCTTTTACGTTCAACGTATCCAGCACAATTGCATCAAGATTTTCTTTGATCCGTTTCATGGGGTCTATTTTCTCTCCCTCGCAATGTTGTCTCGTTTCATTTTGGTGAAAATACGCTTCTAGAAACGGAGCGTGTTTACGGCAAGATGACGAGTGAGACGGTCCGTTCAGTTGCCTGGTCTTCTGTCTCTAGGTGATGATATTTTTCGAGCAGTGCCCGCATGTCCTGTTGAAAATCATTGAAGGTTTCATCCGTCAGGTGCAATTTCGCGATCGAGAACGTCGAGTGGTCCTGACCTTGCGTTTGAACGGTCTGTTCGAAGTACGTCTGGTACTGCTGCAAGACGTACATGAAGTAGAACGAGACGAAGTTCACTTTTTCATCGTACGTTGCACTGTTCCAGTCTGCTTCGCTGATTTGATAGCCGCTTGTGTTCAAGGCATAGATCTTCTCTTCGACTTTTCCAACACGCTGGACGGCGACGACCTTCAACAACTGATCGTCCATCATCGCATTGACTTGCCGGTACAAAGTAGACTGCGGTACATCCGTTAAACGTTGATTCAGTTGCATGATTGATAAGCCGTCTTCGAGATCAATCAATTCGAGCGCAATCTTAAACCGGACATGATTTTTGAATAAGTTAAAGTTCACGTCGTGTCCCACTCCTTCATCCAATCGTTTCTAAAACTATCTTATCATGCTTTTGGAAACATTCTTAAAAATGATAATGAAAAAAGAGGAAATAAAAAGTGAATAGGGAATAGTCTATAATGACACTAATTGGTAAAGGAGCGTTTATTATGAAAGATTCAAACTATCGCTATGGTACATATGCACTCATTACAAGCTTTTTCTTATTTTTCTTTGTTCAGATGTTCCGAGCATATGTGGAATTATCACCGGAATTTGCTGGCGAAGCACTTGAAGAATATCACTTGATGTACTTCCCAATCATTGCTTTAGTCGTCGGACTCGTCCTATTCATCAACGGCTGGTGGAAATCGACGGAAGCGCAGCATAAAGCCTTATCGAATACAGAGCAAAAATAATATATGCACATCAAAAGACCGACAACGAATTTTCGTTGCCGGTCTTTATCGTTTCATATGCCTTATTTCGCAAAACGCTTAATCGCGAAAGGTCCGATCGGTTCAGTCGTCGATCGTTCCATGATCAATTCACTGAGTACTTTTCCGACTAAGCTGCTGAACTTGAATCCATGACCGGAAAAGCCGGCGGCGATCGCGATGTGCGGATAGTCCGGATGCAAATCGATGATGAAGTCCTCATCTGGCGTCATCGTATAGAGACACGTTTTGCCGTGAGCTAAAGTTTCGATCGAGGGCATGAACGTATTCGTGAACTGTCGTAAATCAGCCAGATCACCAGTCTCTTGACCGAATGGACGGCGTGGTTGATTCGGATCAACGGGAATCCCACCGTCGTGGCGTCCGATTTTCAGACCAGTTTGAGCGATGCTTGGAAAACCGTAATAATAACCGGCGGGTGTATCAAAAGCGAAGGCAGGGAACACCGCGTCATTAAATACCTCTTCCGCTGCTTCGAACCAGGCGAACGTCTTGCGGACCGGTCGCAGCGGTAAGGAGAGTCCAGTCTGTTCCAGTAACGGACCAGACCAGGCACCAGCTGCGACGATCAACGCGTCAGCCGAATAGGTGTCTGATCCGACGGTCACGTCAACGCCAGTGGCGTGGGCAGTGAGCGTCGTCACTTTCGCATTCGTCCGAATGTCGATGCCGTTCGCGACAGCAAGATCGCGATACGCTTCAATACAATCCTCGCACTTCAATACACCAGACGTCGGTTCAAAACAGCAGATATAATCGTTGGACATCGTTAAGCCGGACCAGCGGGTTCTAACTTCCTCAGCCGTCAGGACCTCGAGCGGCAAATCGTATTGTGCTGCACTCCTGATGATCGTTTGCATCGAACGGGACGAACGGTGACCAGCGTTTAAGACTCCCGTGTTCAGGAATAGACTTCGGCCGCTGATCTGTTCTAACTCATACCATAAGCGTTGCGCGGCTAATGCCAGTGGTACGTAGGCTTCACCTTCACCGTAGGCATGGCGAATGATCCGAGTCTCCCCGTGATGGCTCGCCTGATCATGCGGTGGATTGTGGGCATCTAACAATAGGATTTTTTGATCGGTTCGTGAAAGATAGTAGCCGGCTGCCATCCCCATAGAACCGGCACCGACGATGATGACATCATAATGGGACATCTGGTTCGACTCCTTCATATGTAAGTTCACACCAGTATAGAGTGAGAACCTAGAAATGACAAATGAAAGATTAAATCTCGAAGCGACGGGCTTCCTGTTCTAAGTGTTCTGTCCGCTCGTTCAAATCACCGACGAGTGTATGCAGCGTCGTAATCGTCGCAATCATTTGTTCAGACGCAGCGGCAACTTCCTCATTACTCGCTGTATGTTCTTCCGCGACAGCGGCAATTTCCGTCAAGGCATTACGGATGAATCGTTCTGCCTGCAAGACGTCTTCCATCTGTTGCGTCATCTGTTGTGTTGCTGACGAGACGTGCGTGACTTGATCGGTCAACCGTTCGAACGTCGTATCCGTATCGAGGACGATTTGTTCACCGGCTGCTGTTGCTTCGACCGTCGTCTTGAAGCTGTGTTGCATCTGTTGCGCACTGGCTTCGATCGACGTGACAATCGTTGCGATTTCACTGACACTGCTAGCGACGTGGCTTGAGAGATTCTTGACCTCGGTCGCGACGACGGCGAATCCTTTTCCTTGTTCACCAGCGCGTGCCGCTTCGATCGCGGCATTGAGGGCGAGTAGATTCGTCTGTTCGGAAATACCGCGGATGATGCCGACGAGAGTTTGGATATCTGATGATTGCTGTTTCAGTAGATCAATCTGTTCAGCAGACTGCGTGACGTGCTGATGAATGTGGCGCATCTGTTCGACGGAAGCGGACATTTGATCCCGTCCGACTCGTGTCAGTGTTGCCATCTGCTCCGTCGTTCCTTGAATTTCAATACCAGACTGATTCGTCGTCTCGATCAATGCTGCGAACCGATTCATCTCGTCATTCAACGAAAGCGTGACTTGCGTCTGACTTTCGGTCCCGGTCGCGATTTCCGACATCGTATGAGCGATTTGTTCGGACCCGTCGAGTACTTCTGATGTACTTTGATCAATCGATTGACTCGTCGTCGAGACGAGAGTGGCTGTCTGTTTGATATCAACGATCATCGTCCGTAACATCTCGTTCATATCACGAATCGAGATGGCAAGCGCATAGATTTCGTCTCTCGAAGAAATCGTCAAATCGGTCAACGTCTGTTTTGCCTGATCGAGTCGTCCCTCGGCAATCAAGGCAGCGACTTTCTGTAACGTCTCGAGCGGACGTAATTTTCGACCGAGTACGATGTAGAGCAAGACGAGTGTGATCGTTAACAGAAGAAGTAAAAGTCCAATGAAAATCGGTGCATTTTGTTTTAATAATTCTGTTGTGAGGGCATCGATTTCCTTCGCAGCGATGTCGACGCCAAGAATTCCGATGATTTGACCAGACGCATCCTTTAACGGAACGTAGACACTCATATACTGTCCATATGCAGGATCATCAATGATGTCCGTCGCGTGTGTTCCACCATTTAATACGTCCTTCATGTCAGTAACTTTTGCGCCACTCGCCGGTTCATTAATCTTTGCGGCATCTTTCTTAGGGAGACCGTCAATCAGCAAACGGACCTTGTTTTGGTCGATGCGTGCTGTGTATGTATACAAGAGTCCGTTTTGTTTACGTAAGGTATCAAGTTGATTCCGTAGGGTTTCATACTGCTCGGACGCGACAGGCGATTGTAGGAATTCGCTATAAGCCACTGTGTCGAATGTTTTGCTGATGCGAAGCGCGTCTTTTTCGGCGGTCGCTTTCAGCGTTGAGACCGCAGTTTGTTTCGTATTGAAGTATAAGGCCAGACTACTAAAAACAAAAAAGGCAATCAAAATCAAACTGATCATTACTAAAAGACGTGTTCGGATGGAATGGTTCTTGGTTGTGTTTTTCACATGCAACCGTCCTTTCAACTCATATTTTCTATCTGTAACTCATTTATCGGTCGTTAAAATACATATTAAACAGGACTTTTTGAGGATTTTTTTATAAAAGGTCGTAAGAAAAACCGTTTTTTCTTAAAAAAGGATTTATTAAGAATGATTCAGGGCACATATTAGATAGAAAAAAATACAAGTTGAGGGAAGAGGGATTGAGATGGAAAGTGAAGTCGATCATCGAATCAAGGCAAGACATGTATATGAAAATGAATTACGAAGACACGCGGTCAGCACAAAAAAAACTACATTTCGATTGATGACATGTCTACGTTGCCAATCGAAGATTCTGTTGAAACAGGGACATCAGGATAGCCATCAATGTGACGCGAACTAAAAAATCCCGCTCTTAGGAGCGAGATTGAACAAAGTGTTAGGTAGGAAAAGCAACGGCTAGAATGACAAAAACAATCATGAGCACTTGTTTTTCGGTCATTCAAGTTAGGATTTCATAGGCAACACATAGCGTATTAATAATTGTTGGATACAGGCAAGTAGCGTTCCGATTGTCAACGGAGCAAGAATCAAACCCATTCCGATGATAATCAGACCAGGCGCGTCGTCAATCTGACCAATATAGAAAAAGACGGGAAAGAGACATGCCGTTAAAATAGCAACGATATAAAAAGACAATTTCATCGATTGAATGGAAGCAGTGATGAGTGGAAAAGCCGGAGGAGCCATCGACATATATCGAAGGATGCGGAGCGCATGGAATAAAATCAAAAGAGTCGGGATGAAGATAAGGTATGCGGTCAATAGAACACTGTAGCCAGGTCGCTCGAGTAACAAGTTTTTCGTGATACCATGCCAGACAAGTGGGATACCAAGACCAGCTAAACCGAACAGACTGAAGATGATACCGAAGACGATAAAGCGTAAAAACCGAACTTGCCAGACGAAATGATTCACGATATCAACTCCTTTCGAGGCAACAAACGTTTCTTTTAGTATACTGCATCTCCCGAGAGGCTAGTAGAAAATTCAAGTGAAGAGGCAACCGCACTTTAAAATAGTGTCATGAAGATGAAATAGATTAAGGAAATGGAGGTCACGTGATGAAACGAGAGCAACATGTCACGCCGCATCCAAAAGGTGGCTATCAAGTGAAAGCTGCCGGTGCGACTCGAGCAACCAAACGATTCGCTACACAGAAAGAAGCGATTGCAGAAGGGCGTCGCATTGCGAAAAGTCAGAAGACAGAGCTCGTCATTCATAACAAAGAAGGGCAGATTCGGGAAAAAGATTCCTACGGACATGATCCATTTCCACCACGAGGTTGAGCAATCATATACGACACGTTCTGATCATGAGAGCGTGTCTTTTTAATGATTTTTATGTCAAAAGTTTTTGACATGATGATGGAAGTTCATTACAGTAGAGATGTAAAAAGAATTTGACACGTCGTGGAGGAATGAACATGAGAAACCACATCAAGGAGCGACGTCTAGCGGCAAAATTATCGCAACAAGAACTGGCTGATCGTTGTCATGTCAGTCGGCAGACGATTAATGCGATTGAAAACAACAAGTATGATCCGACTTTACAATTAGCGTTTAATATCGCCAAAGTCTTACGGACAAAAGTCGATCATCTGTTCATTTCAGAACAGGAGGAATGGGATGTCTAAGAAAAAAACGGTTTTATTTTTAGTAACGCTCGTGATACTTGCGAGTCTTACAGTCATCAGTATGATCATCGAAAACAACGTAACGTTCTTCTCGATTGTTCAATTGGCGATTCTGTTGATCATGTTCTTCTCGTATTTTACGTGGGCGCGGACGACGGAGGACGAGCGTCCGGTACCTGATGACGAACTTGGAGAAAAGATTACGATGGAGAGCGGGCTCGTTAGCTACAAAATTCTGATTGTCCTGATTTTTGGATTCATCTGTCTCGATTACTTTTTACATGAATCAGCGAATCTGTTATTGATCGTTTTGTTCGCGATTGCTTTAGTTACACTACCAATCATTGAGTTTATGAAAGCACGTTCCTATCGATGAAGCGGTTTGGAACGGAAAGGAGTAAAGCATGGACGAACAACGATACTGACTTCACTTCCGATGGTACACCTACTATATTATCTGGAATGTGCCTGCTGCACCATGCACGAAAAGCGATTGAGCTCGCTCCACTAGGTGTTGCTTATTATGAATTTATCTTGTTTTTTGAGGGCAATCCCATGTCTATCTGTTTAAAGAAGAAATAACTGATACCCACAAACGAATCAAAGAATTGCATAAATGATGAAAAAAATACCTAGATGAGATGACTAATAATCTCTTCTAGGTATTTTTTTTATTATTTTGTCAGTACAGGTGAAATCAATGTAGTAACTGTACTGTTTCCTTCTGCAGTTACACGAAGATTCGCCACACCCGTGACATCAATATCAAAGTCTATTTCATCCGCGCCATATACAACATCATAGCGACCGAGTTCTTTTCCGTTATTGTCGGAGAATACAAGTGTCATTTCATCTTCTGGACTCGCATAGTTCAAGTCACTCGAACTTTTTGTCAAAGCTTGTTCAGTCAAAAGGGACAGTTGACCAGATAATTTTTTATATTTTCGATCAAGACTAAAAGTAGCATATTCATCATTGAAGAACCCTGATAAGATTACGTTTTGATTATTTAGTTTACCATTCGCTAAAATGGATTGATTTTTTTCAATCGATTCAAACGATGAAGAGGCGATATGGATCGATGAAAGTGATGTACCTGAAAGTGGTGTTCCGACTTCATAAGCGGTGGAAGTCTCGATTAGAGGTAATCCTGAAAGGTCTGCTAACAATTGTAATGGTACGTATGGCGTTTTACCAAGCATCAACAAACTTTCTGTATTTTTGTACTTACCAGTTACGACTGCTCCGTCTGTGACAAGTGATTTTGAAGATGCGAGAAGGCGATACCCAGTCGAAAGCTCTTTGATCTTCTTTTTGTTCCCTTCGTTCTCGATTTGAAGATTCTTGTACTTAGTATCAAGTGATTTATAAGACTTTGAGAGGCTCGTGTGCTGTCCTTGTAACGTCTTATAAGCGTTTTCCGACTTCTTTGTTTTTTTCTTTTCGTCGGCTAGTTGTTTTTGGAGTGCTGCTTTTTCCTTTTTCAGTTTAGCCACTTCTTTTGAACTTGAACTTGCTTCAACGATTGATGTCTGCATGACACCGAATGCTAATGATGATACAAGACCTGCTGCGATCCATTTCTTCAAGATGGTTCCCCCTTAAATGACAAAAATGATTTCTTACACCTAACAGTATATTCCAATATCACCTTTTTAGATTTCAATCATTTTGAAATGAAGGGAATGTTTTTATAGATTAAATTTGAAACCAATCACCTCGCAATATCGAGTACATATACAAATCATCGAATTGTCCACGCGTTTTCTCATATTGACGAAGCAACCCTTCACGCTGGAATCCGAGCCGTTCAAGCAATCGTTGCGAAGCGGTGTTTGCTGGTAGGACAAGTGCTTCGATCCGGTTGAGCGAAAGTTCTGTAAAGCCATATTCGATGACCGCAAGCGATGCTTCCTTCGCGATGCCTTGTCCCTGATAGGCAGGGCTCAACTCAAACCCAAGTTCTGCCCGCTGATGGCGTTCCGCTTGATTCAAGAAACCGCAACTGCCGATGATGACATCGTCTTCTTGTAATGCGATCCCGAACCGGATACCCGTTCCATCTCGACGAATTGAGGCATACCAGTCAATCTCTTCAAGCGCGTCTGCTTCTGATTGAAAGGCGGCGAGTCCCATCTGTTTGACGACGTGTTCGTCTGATAAATAGGCTAGGACACTCGTAGCATCTTCGGGTAACACTTCGCGTAAGACGAGACGATCCGTTTTAAGCGTTGGGAAAGTATGTAACATTCAAAAAACTCCTTTGCAAGAAAATGTAAAAAGTTATTGTGCAGTGTTTAAGGCATATGGTAAGATTCTCCACAACAAGAGCATATCATTTCGTTGACGAGAAAGAGTAATGATTGTCCCTCTGCCTTACAGAAAACCGGGATTGCTGAGAACCGGTAGCCAGATCAATCATGAAGATCCTCTCTGAGAAGTCACGCTGAACCATTCAGTAAGCGTGACCGGGTGTCCACCGTTACATGGAATGCACATGATAGTGTGCAACTAAGTGCTGTCGAGAACAAGTATTCTCGGCGGAATATGGGTGGTATCGCGGTGAAGTCCGTCCCTGTCAAAGGGGGCGGACTTTTTTGTATTCTCTTAGTTATCGACAAAGGAGCGAACAAGAGATGACGTCACAAAACCAAGCAGAAACCGAACAACAACGCGAAGCGCGTGTCCGAAACAGGTGGAAACAAGACCAAGTCTTCGCACGATCGATTAAGCAACGCACGGAAGCGGAATTCGTATTCTACGAAGGACCTCCGACTGCGAACGGATTACCCCACGTCGGTCATGCGCTCGGACGAACCGTCAAGGATACCGTCGCCCGCTATAAGACGATGAAAGGGTTTCGGGTCGAGCGAAAAGCCGGCTGGGATACGCATGGACTACCGGTCGAACTCGGTGTCGAGAAACAACTCGGGATCTCTGGCAAACAAGCAATCGAAGACTACGGTGTTGAAGCATTCATCGCACGCTGTAAGGAAAGTGTCTTCTCCTACGAGGCACAGTGGCGTTCCTTCACGGAAAAACTCGGCTACTGGGTCGACATGGATGACCCTTACGTGACGATGGAGGACGATTATATCGAAAGCGTCTGGCATATCCTCGGGACGATCCATGACAAAGGCTGGTTGACGAAGGGACATCGTGTATCACCGTATTGTCCGAGCTGTCAGACGTCACTCAGTTCCCATGAAGTCGCGCAAGGCTATCAGGACGTGACGGACTTATCGGCGACGGTTAAACTCCCAATCGTCGGCATGGAGCAGACGTTTCTACTTGCGTGGACGACGACACCATGGACGTTACCGGCAAACGTCGCGGTGGCGGTTCATCCGGAATTGACGTACGTCACAGTATCGTTTGAAGGAGAGCTATTCATTGTCGCAAAAGCGTTAGTCGCTGAACTGTTCTCGGAATCCGTCGAGGTCGTATCCGAACAGCTTGGTGCGGAACTCGTCGGCTTGCGTTATGAACCACCGTTTGATTTCGTGACGCCGGAGAATGGTCACACGGTCGTCGGGGCTTCCTTTGTCCAAGCGACGAGTGGAACCGGACTTGTCCATCTTGCCCCAGCGTATGGGGAAGAGGATTACCGGGTCGTCCGGGAAAACGGACTGTCATTCGTTAACGTCGTCGATGCTGCTGGGTGTTACACGGATGCCGTTCCACCACTCGTTGGTCGATTCGTCAAAGAGTCAGACGTCGCGATCATCCAGCTGCTCGCTGAACGGGGACGCTTGTTTGCGAAAAAACGCTATACGCACAGTTATCCGCATTGTTGGCGATGTGACTCGCCACTGCTCTATTACGCACAAGACAACTGGTTCATCGAGACGACGGCCGTCAAGGAACAACTCCTTGCGAACAATGCGTCTGTGACGTGGTATCCCGACCACGTCAAGGAAGGGCGGTTCGGGAAGTTTCTTGAGCAACTCGTCGACTGGAACATCAGTCGTAATCGCTCCTGGGGCACACCACTGAACGTCTGGGAGTGTGAAGCGTGTGACACGACGTTCGTTCCAAAAAACAAGGCTGACTTGTTGCACCGGACGACGACAGCGACGGAATCCGTCGAGTTGCATAAACCATACGTCGATGCGTTATCGGTCTTGTGTCCGACGTGTCAGGGAGTGATGCACCGGACACCAGAAGTAATCGATGTCTGGTTTGATAGCGGAGCGATGCCGTTCGCGCAACAGCATTATCCGTCACGGACGCAGACGCTTAACCGCTATCCAGCCGATGTCGTCATCGAAGGCATCGATCAGACGCGGGGCTGGTTCTACAGCTTGCAAGCGATCTCAACACTCTTCACGGGACAGCCTGCCTATAAGCGTGTCCTCGCACTCGGTCACGTCCTTGATGAGAACGGGCAGAAGATGTCGAAGAGTCGTGGGAATGCCCTCGACCCGGTGGCATTGATCGAAGCATATGGTGCTGATAGCCTGCGCTGGGCGCTACTCGTCGACAGCAGTCCGTGGAGTGCGAAACGGTTTGCCGAGCGGATTGTCCAAGAAGCAAAATCAAAACTAGTCGATACGCTTGATCATGCTGTCCAGTTCTATCTGACGTATGCAGAACTGGACGGATTTGATGGCTCACGTCCGCAAAAACGGACGCGTCTCGACGAATGGTTGCTCTCGCGTGTCCATCAAACGACGCAAGACATGACGGATGCGATGGACGATTATCAATTGACTCAAGCAGCACGGAGTCTCGCGCAACTCGTCGATGAGATCAGTAACTGGTACATCCGCCGTTCTCGGGAACGTTTCTGGCAAGCTGACTGGTCGGAAGAGAAACAAGCCGCGTACACGACGCTCCACTTCGCACTTTCGACGACGGCACGACTACTCGCTCCGTTCACGCCGTACCTTGCTGATGATGTCTATCAGCGATTAACAGGAATGAGCGTGCATGTAGCGGATTATCCGGTTGTCGATCCAAAGATGCTCCGACCTGATCTGGAATATGAGATGACACAAATCGTGTCTGTCGTCGAGTTAGGACGACAAGTTCGTAATACGCATGCCTTAAAAGTCAAACAACCGCTTGCTAGCCTAAGCGTCCAATCGAGCGAAACCTTTTCGTGGGCGGACTATACGGCAATCATCCAAGAGGAACTGAATGTAAAAGACGTCCAAATCGTCCCGACGACGCAAGCGACGACACGATTTCGTCTAAAACTGAACTTCCGCGCAGCCGGAGCAAAATTCGCACAGCAAGCGAATGCGATCCATCAATGGCTACAACAATTGTCTGCACAGGAGACTTCCGACTTGCTCGATACAGGAAGATTGATCTACCAGACCGCATCAGGCGATGAAGTCGAAGTGCGTCAAGCAGACGTCATCGTTGAACCAATCGTCAAGACGGGCTTTGCTGCTGCGACGAGTGGTGGACTCACCGTGACGCTCGATACGCGGATCACGGAAGCACTGGAGCAGGAACGCTGGATGCGAGAGCTCGTTCGCTATATCCAGTCGGAACGAAAGGCACAAGCATTATCGCGGGACGCACGAATCGATCTCGTCTTGTCGGTCGATGCGACGTTCCAACCGATTGTCGAGACGTTTGAGCCTTTGTTATTTAAACACCTTGCCTTATCCTCCGTTCGAACTGAACCGCTACAAGGAGCAGGGGATGTCCAGCTAGGCGGACACGATGTCGGTGTCTCGTTCGCACCAACGAAAGAATATTGTTAAGGAGAAGATCATGATTGCATTAGAAGCATTAAAAGGTCGACTCGTCGACGGTTTGTTAGAGGTTCAAAAAGAAGAAGGTTACGTCGCGCGAGAACGTTTCATCTTTAACCGAGGAGCGACGGACGAACAGCTCGCGCTGTTACCTGAGTGGACGGCAGACGACTATCAGACGTTCTTACGTCAACATAACGGGGCGAAGCTGTTTCAGCACGAAACGTTATCGTATAACGATGGATTCGAACTCTTTTCGATCGAGGATTGCCTGACGTATAGCGAGATTTGGGAATGTCCTGAAAACTTCTTAGCGATCGGCGCAGGACCAGACGGGGAGTGGATCGTCTACGAGATGAATCGCCCGGCAGGAAATCGGATCTGGAGTGGGGAATTTCTTAATTTCGAGGAATGGGAAGAAGACACGATGCCGTTCGGCTTTGAGCGATGGCTCGACTACTTGATCGTCGCGCAAGGCACACCATTTTGGGAGTGGTTCCGTTAAGAGAGGAAGAGTATCATTGGACATTCAATTAAAGGTAGCGTCTCTTACAGACGCTCCGAAGCTTCACACGCTTCAACTCGAGGCATTTTCAGAGACGCTCGAGCGGTATCAAGATTTTGCGACGAATCCGGCGAACGAATCGATTGATCGTGTCATTCACCGGATCACGCATCCGAGTAGTACGTTTCATCAAATCATCGTCGACGATGTCGTCGTCGGCGGGATTTGTGTCGTTGCGAAAGCACCGAGTCGCTACGCGATCAGTCCGATGTTTTTAGATCCAGCCCGTCAAGGTAAAGGGATCGCCCAACGCGCATTACAGCTCGTTGAAGCAGCGTATCCGACTGCAACGATATGGGAACTGCGGACGATTCGCGAAGAGACACGTAACTGTTACTTTTATGAGAAGATGGGTTACCGATTGACTGGTGTCAGTCAACCACTCAATGAACGGTCGACACTCGTTTCTTATCAAAAATCGGTTTCGGAATGAGCGGGTTTTGTCGGAAGGAAGAACCACCACAGATTCGTCAATAGAGCGGCAAGGACGGCAAAGTTAAACAGATAAAGACAAAAGAAGAAGACGAACTCACCGATGTCCTCAAGGTTAGCTAACGGATTATCAACCAAGTACGATTCGTGACTGACCCCGATGATGAACAAAGGAAAGAAAACATAGAAGTACCGTTTCCAAAAGAACGACGCACGACCTGTTTGAGACATATGAGCACCTCCTGAAGGAATGGCACGCTTCTTCTGACCGGAAGAAGCGTGTGTTTGTTTACGATAAAGACGGTGTACCGACGACTTCGACGTGACGCGTGACCGTATCAAACAGACGTGTCCGCGTATCGTTATGAGACAACAGTAACGGCTCACCAGTCTCGTCATAGACGAACGCAATCGGAATTGAAAAACCACAGTTACGGTACGAACCATCAGCATGACTCGTCCCGATCATGAGTGCTTGTTGCGCCTGACTGATGATACGCGCTTCACCAGACCACTCGGCATACTGTTCTTCACTAAACATGCCGACACCGATCGGATTGAAGATGAGATCAAGTCCGGATTCTTCGCGTAGCCCATCGTTTCCTAAGAAGATTTCGCGGCAGAGGACGTATCCATAGCGGAACGACCCGTCGTTTGCTGTTGAAGGTGTATAAAGCGGTCCGGCTTCTGGTGTTTTTGCGCGATCAAGGAGAATCTTCCCGGTCGCATCGATGATGACGGCACGGTCGAGATTCGCTTCATCCTTGTAACCCGTGACGACGGCTGTTTCGAACTGTTTGGCAAGATGTTGCACGCGTTCGAGTTCCGTGACCGTACAATAGCCTTCCGGGTAGACAATCAGATCGACTTCAGGATAAGCGGCAATCTCGTGTTCGAATTGTGCGAGCCCAGTCTCGCGTTTCGGTTGAGCAATTAATAGTTTCATCAAAACATCCTCTCAGGCATAAAAATATCTGAAAAATCAGACTTTCCATCCGTCATGATTTTACCATTAGTGGTAAAATAAAGCATATCGCTTTTTGATAAATTTTACTGCAAATGAAGGAAGGTCATCAGCTTGAACATTTCAAAAACCATTCTTGTGACACGCGATCTACAGGCGATGAAGGCTTTTTACATAAACCAGATCGGATTCCCGCTCGTCTCAGAAACGAACGAGTCGTTTACGATGCAGATCGGTACCGATCTGCTGACATATCGACAGACGGACGATGTTGATACGCAATACCATATGGCGTTCAACATTCCGGAAAACGTCTTCCAAGAAGGAAAAGCGTGGCTTGTAGAACGGATACCACTCTTGATCGAAGACGGACAGGACGAGATTTATTTTGACTTCACGGACTCACATTCCTGCTATTTTTATGATCCAGATGAAAATGTCTTGGAACTGATCGCGCGGCATCAAATCAATCCATCTAAAGATGAACTGGCGTTTGATGTATCCGACATCCTCGGGATTGGTGAGATGAGTCTGACGGTGAAAGATGTGCTTGAAGTGGGTGAGCAGTTAGCAGAGATCGGCGTTCTCGAGCGACGGGAACGTCCGCTCAACGGTGCGTCACTCAACTTCCTGGGACCGGTCGCGGATGGAACGCATATCTTGCTCGTCCCAGAAGGTCGGACATGGTTGTTCTCACCGAAGACGGCGAAGGTCAGTCCGATCGAGATGGAACTCGACGACAGACATCGAGTCCGGCTTGACGCAGCGGGCGTATGGAATCAAAGTACCGTTTCTTCATAATTCATTATTCTAAAAAGTGAGGGAAGTAAGATGAACAAAGCGGTGAATGCGAGTATCGCGTTCGGATTATTATTGTTCGTATGTGGTTTCTTTTTTCTGTTTGGCTATTTGACCCGCTCAATGCCGATTCAGCAAGGCGGTGACCCGGTCATCTTACCGGTCGCAGCACTCCTCGTTCTCCTACCATTCGTGATCCGTGAAGGCATGCGCGTCTTGACGTATGTCGCGTTGACACGCCGACAGGTCGGAGTACTCATCTTACTTGCAATCAGTGGAATCATACTAAGTAGTTGGATTGAGGTGCAACAGAATGTTGCCGTAATCGATTTCCGTTCCCTCTTTACGATTCATACGTACGTACTCTTTGTTTCGGGCATCATCTTGTTGTGTCTTCTATTGACGGGACTCAAACGGATGCGTGTCCGAACGAGAGTGATTTAAATGGAAAAGGACTGAATGACATGGGATACATCACAGAATTACGTAAACTCGTCGGGACACGACCACTCGTCATGGCAGGGGCGTGTGTCATCGTCATCAACGATAAACAAGAAGTCTTATTACAACTTCGGCAAGATAACGATTGCTGGGGACTCGCTGGTGGAGCTCTTGAGATCGGGGAGACGCTCGTAGAGACAGCAAAACGAGAATTAAGGGAAGAGACCGGTCTTGAAGCGGAGCATCTCGAATTATTGAACGTCTATTCGGGTGATGCGTTTTACTATAAGTATCCGCATGGGGATGAGGTCTACAATGTCATCTCGGCATTTCTGTGTACGGTCTATACGGGAGAAATCGTTCGGGATCCGTCAGAAGTCGCAGAATTACGTTTTTTCGCTATGGATCAGCTACCAGAAAACCTCAATCCACCGGAACGACCGATCTTGATGGAGTATGTTCAAAAACAACGGACAGCGCATCACCTCTCCATTTGAAGCAAAGGATAAAAAACAAAAAATCTTGAATGAACTTTTCATTCAAGATTTTTTGTTGCACTGGGACGCGTTTCAGCCTGAAGCATCAAGAAGACGATAAAAGATAAAAAAGTGATGCGTTTATTAGAAGGATTGGCTGGATGATTTGAGAAACGACATAACGAAATAAGTGATGGGAGAAATATGGCGATGACTAACGTAAATAAAGGTTCTACCGCAACCGTGATGACAATCTCTGACGAACGAGTACGCAAATACTTCCGCGAATCGATTGAAACACAGCGAATCGTACAGGAATTTCGTATGCTTGAAGAACTTGAGCGGACGACTATCCCGACGCCAAACGTATATGCCGTTGAATTAGAAGATTCGCCGTTCATTGAGATGCAGCGGATCGACGGCAACGAATTATTAGACCTGTTTGAACCTGAGCGAATAACGGATTTTCTTAACGCCTTCGCCACATTACATCAACGTATTCATCAGCATCACTCGCGTGTAGCGCCTAAATGGCACGATGTCGCCAAGCAAAAAATACGTCATCTATCACCCCAGTTATGCTTGAAGGCGGAACGATGTTTAGAGAAGCTTCACATTCCTCAACAGCAGGCGTTGCTCCACGGGGACTTCCATTTTCAGAACATCCTCGTGACAGTAGATGAAACGTTCGTCGTCATTGATTGGCATGATGCGACGACAGGTCCACCGATCGCGGATGTCGCGCGGACGTTGCTCTTGCTACGAATAGCAGGTGAAACAGCAGTGCCGGACGAGGTACGACGATACGTCTGTCGCGAATACCTCGACTGCTATCAAGCTGTTTCGTCAATTCAGCTAGCGAACCTTGTAGACTGGTTACGACTTATGGCCATTCTTAGGACGCTTGAGCAAGTACCGGATGCTGAACAAAGTCGGTTAAAAGAATTGATCAGTCATCCAGACCTCGGCGCTTATTTTTTTAATACTTAAAGTATATACAAGTAGGAGGAACGCCATTCATGAGAACCATCATCTCGATTCAAGGGGCAATGGCTTCCGGGAAGACGACGCTTGCGCATGCCCTTGAAGACGCTTACCCGGAGTTACATGTCTATTATGAAAATCCATATCCGATCGTTCAAAAACGAAAGGAACTCGGATTAGACATCCGTACCGAAGACGGATTTGTTGAGAATCAGCGCTTGTTCATTCAAGCGGAACTCGAACGGTTTCACCATTTTCCTGACGGACACATCATATTAGATCGTGGTCCAGAAGATCTTGAATTTTATACGCTTCACTATCCACAGGTACATGGGCATGACTGGGATATGGAATTCCGTTTAAGGACAGAACTAGAGGCATTAAGAAGATGCCGGTCCGACCTGATTCTTTATTTACAAGCACCAGATCATCTCTTACGTGAGCGGCGCGACGCCGATCAGACGAGAACACGCCAATCTTTCGCACAACATGAACCGCTCTGGAAACTCGAACAAAACTGGTATGAACAGTTTCCGGTACATCCGATTGATACGACAGCGAAAACGCTAGAGCAAGTCCAACAAGCAGCGATTCATCGGTTGGCTGTCACCGGAATCATAGAAAGGGAGAATGAGATATGAATGTAAAACGGATGACGTATCCCCTCATTGAGGGACAAGACGAAAAACAGGTCTACTGGATAGAACAAGGAGAATCGGTTCAGATTGGACAGACCTACGAAACGATTCGGTTAGAAAAAACAGCACATCGATCCATCTTGGTACGGGAGCAAGAATTGGTATCAGAAAAAATCGGTAATCGAATGATCTGCCTGACGATAGATGCAGAAAGTTATGCGCCACTCGAATTCGTCGAGTACCAAGCTGGTGTTCAAACTGTGCATGCGTTGTATCGAGCGGATGAAGTCGTGATTACGCGAGGCAATGAGCAGTCTGTCCTGTCGATTCATACCGAACGTGTTGATTTATTTTCAATCGAATTGTTGTTGCGAGCATTACCACTAGCTGTCGATTCGACGCTCTCGTTTAGCGGCTTTAGTGCCGTTTCCGGACGTGAGGTGGCGATTCAGGTGCATCCTCTGCGGAACGAACTATTGACGACTGAGTCAGGCGAACACGTAGAGACGCTTTGCGTTCAAGTTACGTTTGGTGAGCGGATTCAGTATTACTGGATTGATCCAGTCAAGCGGGAGTTGTTAAAACAGTCCTCACAGATTGCCGACGGGGTCTTATTGGAATTTCGTCGGTGAAAAAGGAGCAATGAAACGGTCTGCCGTCTCGTTGCTCCTTATTTGTTATAGCTGAAAATGATGTTGCATCGCTTCGAAAATCCGTTTACTTGCTTTTGTATCGTCAAACGCATAGATATGGCTGAGATGACGTTTGAACTTTTTAGGCATCTTCGATTCGCGCAGTGATTCCATCAAGGCGTCTCTTGTTTCGATGACGTCTCCTGGTAACAAATCCGTCGATTCGCCGGCGTTATCTTCGCCAACTAAGACAGATGGACGGTAGTAGATGACCTTTTTATGCATCAAGGAAAAATCGAGACCGACACTTGAATAATCGGTGATCAACATATGATGATTTTCAAGTAGCTCCTTGACTGTGAACGCATCCTGACTGATGACATCGACGAAGTCCGAGAGGAACAAGTGGCTGAATTTTTGAAAGTTTCGATGAAGGTAGAACGATACTTCAACTTTGTTGTCCACTACTAAGCTTTTCAACCGTTCGTCCGTGATCAACGCTTGAAATTCCTGATAGTAGTCGCTTTCCATGAACTGTTCGTCTGAATACGTATCGAGTTTCGGTCGCCACGTCGGCATGATCAACAGCTTCTTCCGATTCTTGTATCGCTTGAGCCAACGTGATCGTTCCGTGATCAAGTGGTCGAATCGGGCGAGACCCGTTACGATGATTTCGTCAGGATGAAAACCGTAATCGCGGGCGATGAGTTGTTTTTCCCGCTCCGAGGAGACGACGAATAAATCGGTAAATGGATGCGGCATCTTTTTCCCATAAATATGACTGACATCTTTTGATCCGATGACACCGTGTTGCAAGAACAGCTTTTGTTTCGTTTGGATCAATGCCTCCGTGTGATAGGTAGCGAACGGTAAGGCATAACTTGAAGAATGCGTATGGCAGAGGATGTCTGCTGCTTGGACGACCTCGATGTTCTCTGGTGATTTGTAGAACACGATATGGTTCTCATATCCGACAAGATTTTTGAGATCCGGACTCGATCGACTGATGATGTAGAAGATATTGAAGCGCTTCTGATGCTGGTCGACGAGATATTTGAAGAAAATCATCCCGTTATCTTGTGCTTTATCCGGATATTCAAAACAGATGATTGTCTTCTTTTTTGGATCCAGTCCAAGTAACGGTTGAGGGTTCGCGTAATACTCGACGGTCTCGACCGGCACTGGGATCAGACGCATCGCAAGGCGTTCCGACACGGTTGAATAGGGGCGGACCAACACGTCATGTTGCTCATTTAACGATAACCAGTGCTCATCGTTCAAGAGTTCCGGATGGTTTTTGAAGTGACGAATCCGGGGTGTGAATCCGGAGATCGGCATCTCACGAATCGTAAATCCGAACATGAGGTCATAGATGTTCGCATTGAACGCGTCGTAGTTGTACCGGTCACCGAGCAACTGCTCAACGAGTTCTGGTTCGATCACGGCTTCGACCTCTGTTTTGAAACGTCGTGCATCGACCGGTGTGATGCTAAAGCGTTCGATCGGAAGGGCGATTTTTTGTTCCTGATGTCTGATTTTAATGAAGCAACGTGGCTGTTTCACTTCGAAATACTTCGAGTGAAACGAAAACTTCAATAAAAGCACGTCGTCTTGACGAGTGATACCCTCAAATAGGACGTCTTGATCATAAAAATTCATGATGGACGGTTTTTTGTTATAGATCAGACTGAGCTCATCGTCTTGGTCGATGAAAATGAAATAGGAATGTTTCCCTTGTTTAATGTAGCTATTTGGTGCGATGACTAGTGGCTCCGAAAGATGTTTGAACGAGATTGGTGTTCCGGATTCATCGACGAATTTAACAGGATGATTCTTTTTTTTGAAGATATCGAGCAATGTATCGATCGATAGCACAAAGGCTGTCTCTATTTTTTGGAGCGGGATCAGTTGTTCATTGATCGCTAACTGTAGACTTTGATGCGGAAGATTCTCGATCAAAAACGTATGATCACGACAGATGATTTTCATTGGTGCATGGCTTCCTTTCATACTCTGATTCAGTCGTTCTTAAACTACATCACTTACCATACAATATCTTCCGATTTCTGCAAAGATGTAGATTGATTGGAAACCACTGCAGTATAGTCTACTGGCTGAATGATATTGGGAAAAGACAGACGTTACCGTATCTTCGACAGAACATTGGTTGCAGAATCATGACAATGATTGGATATTATGCAAAACCGATTGACTTTGTTCGTAAAAAAGGAGATAAATAGAAACTGTATTGGTAAATGCGACTAGTATCGCAAGAGGTTTATGAAAAAGCAAAGTCGGCTATATATAGAGGTTGAACTCACAGAAAAAAAACAGGGATCAATCTTGAAGGGTGAAGGGGAGTAATGACAGATGCTGTATACGGTAACATCGACATTACCACCAAAACACGGTGGTAGAACGAAGTCGTTATTGAGTCGAATCGCACTCATGGAACAAGAACTTGGCGCCGGTTCAACAATCGTTACGACGAACTACAATGCCAACTACATGGAAGTCTACGAATTGTTCCGAACGGAAGAGAAGGTCGGTCCGAAAGTACAATTTGAAAATATCTACGATTGGCTGTCTGACTACAAACTGTTAAGTATTCCAACGACTCGTTTTCGCAACAAACCGATCATCAAAGAAACAGCGCGTGAAATCGAAGGATTGAAAAGCGTCGAGAAAAAAGGCAGTGACGCCGTTCGTTATTATGATGAGGAAGATGAGTATGTCCTCTACCGTAAATTTTACCCTGAAACGCAAGTCGTCGAATTCGAGGATTTCATGACGAACGCTTCCCGTAAAAAAGTCGAACGCTGGGAATACAACGTCTACGGTCAATTGCACCGGAAGACGATCTATTCGCCGGTCCATCATGGAAAGATGATGGAAGAGCTGTATGATTCGGAAGGCAATGTCTATTGTAAGAAGTTCTACAATGAAATGGCGCGCCCGAAGCTCATCTTGATTCAATTGTACCGAAATGGCAGAATGTACAAAGCGTTTAAAAAAGAGAAGGACTTATTTGAGTATTACTTCAATCGATTGTTCAAAGACGGTGATGTCTTGTTCGTCGATGCGCGTTTACTCGACCGTTCGATTCTCAACATTAAAGCAGATGTCAAACGAGTCATGGTCATCCATAACTCACACTTGGATGGTTCGACCGTCAAAGGATCGTACGCGACAATGTTCTCGGAATCCGATAAAGTGACACGTTTCATCAGTCTGACGAATCATCAAAAAGAAGACATTTTGGAGCGGTATAACATCCCGCAAGAGAAAATTTCAATCATTCCGCACTTTATCGTCCCAGAACAGGTGCAACGTCGGGAACAGGTCAAGGATCAATTCTGTTTCATCGGTCGATTCGGTCTGCAAAAACAGATGGATCATTTAATTAAGAGTTATGCGATTTTCAAACAGTCAGGTCACGCGACGAAGCTTGTGCTCTACGGCATGGACGAACAAGGGCAACTGGCGATGATGGAGAGTTTGATCGAAGAGCTTGGCTTACAGGACGATATCGAAATCCACGGCTTCACGTCGAATCCGGCAGAAGTGTTCCGGGAATCAAGAGCATCACTGTTGACGAGTGAATTTGAAGGATTTGGACTGACGGTCATGGAAAGTATTAATGTCGGCTGTCCGGTCATTTCTTATGACGTCAAATACGGACCGCGCGAAATCATCGCCCACGGCGAGAACGGCTACCTTGTTCCAGCCAATGACATGGAAGCTTTTGCTGCCGCGATGGTGCAACTCGTCGAACGACCACTCGAACGTGTCGAGACGAAACCATCGCTGTACCTTGAGACGGCTGTAAAGAATTATGGACGATTACTAGAAGAGTTAAGCAACTAAACCTACTACTTGAACGATGAAGAGGATGAACGTTATGAAGAAAATCACGAAAGCCATTATTCCAGCAGCAGGACTCGGAACACGTTTCTTACCTGCGACAAAAGCCATGCCAAAAGAGATGTTACCAATTCTCGATAAACCGACGATCCAGTATATCGTCGAAGAAGCGGCAAAAGCCGGTATCGAAGATATCATCATCGTCACGGGTAAACACAAACGGGCTATCGAAGATCATTTCGATAACCAAAAAGAACTCGAGATCACGCTCGAGAACTCCGGGAAGACGGAATTACTCGAAAAGGTTCAATTCTCGACGAACCTCGCGAACATCTTCTATGTCCGCCAAAAAGAACAAAAAGGTCTCGGTCATGCCATTTTGACGGCGAAACAGTTCATCGGGAACGAACCGTTCGCAGTCTTACTCGGGGACGATATCGTTGAGTCGGACGATCCGGCAATCAAACAATTGATGGACGTCTACGAACAGACGGAGAAATCGGTCATCGGTGTACAAGAAGTCCGTCCGGAAGATACGCATCGTTACGGCATCATCGATCCTGTTTCGCAAAACGGACGACTGTATGACGTGAAAAAATTCGTCGAAAAACCGGCTCTGGGCACAGCACCATCAAACCTCGCAATCATGGGGCGTTACGTACTGACACCGGATATCTTTGATTATCTAGCGAATCAAGGAGAAGGGGCGGGCGGTGAGATTCAATTGACGGATGCGATTGAACGCTTGAATGCGGATAGCCAAGTCTTTGCGTATGATTTCGAAGGCAACCGCTATGATGTCGGAGAGAAACTCGGCTTCGTCAAGACGACGATTGAATACGCGTTGAAAGATGCAGAGATGCGTGACGAACTGAAAGCTTTCATCAAGACACTAGACATTTAACATGATGGACCACTCTGACAAGATGCAGAGTGGTTTTTTTGTGATTTCTGAAACCAACCTGTCTAGTCGAAACGTAGAAGAAACGAGAAGAGAGGTGCTACATATGTTAACGTGGCTCGGTGTGAAGATTGATAAAAAAGCAGAGCGACAATTTTTCGCAGGTGTCGAAAAGAAAACGATCTTCCTGATCTTACTCCTATCGCTTGCGATTTTGAAGGGTGTGAAGTGGGGAATGACAGCACTTATCCCAACTGCCTTTTTCAGCGATCCGATCGTTTGGTGTTACCAGGCGTGCTTGGCGTCCTAACAGCAGTCGTTTTCGTGCTTTTGGCAGAGCGCTTCCTGCAGGATAAGTCGAGTGAAAAGTAATAGGTACACGAAAGATCACCTGAAGTTGGTCGATTCAGACTGAAGACAAAGTGCGATTTTTCTCTAATGGAGAAGGGTTGCGCTTTTTCGTTCGTTTCGAATCATTTTCCAGGCGTAAGCTTTGCACTGTTGCTTCTGCTTGTATTTCTCTAGAAGGCGATTTTGAGCGAAAAAATGCTTTTGTGATACCTTTTCTCAATTCATCCAAATCGAACGAGATATCAACGATTTCTTTTCATAATTTTTCTTGCGTAGAAAGTAATTGTCTTCTCATTAAAAATAGGATAAACCTTTTTAAGTTGAATTGGTAAAAAATAAATGTAATTATATAAATATAGTAAAAGAGAAGTAGTTTGCTTCTATAAAAGTAAAATAAAGTATGAGGAATTGAGAGGGGAAACAGAAAGATGAAAAATCAAATTTTAGAAAGTGTTTTCGCAGCAATTTTTTTTCTTATTTTTCTAATGTTTTTTGAAGGAATACCGAAGTCGACTGATACATGGGTCGAATACGGAATAAAGTCTGTGGCAATTGCTGTCATTTTCCTAATAACGGAAGGTATTTTTTCTAAAAAGTCTCTTAAAAAAAACACATCAAATCAATAAAGTACTCATTCTATTGCTGAGTACACGATAGAAGAAAGCCCACATGTGCGTCATAGTGTGGGCTTTCTTCAATATCGCAATCCAACTCGAGGTTATTTCTTCATCCATTTTGCACTCCGACCAAGACCTGATGGGGCAATGATCCCTTCGTCACGTAAGTCACGCAACACGCGATTGATTGTTGCCTCACTGATGTCGGGGCACGCTTTCCGTACGTCTGCCTTCGTGAATGGTGTGATTCGTCCTTCGACGAAACGACGAATCCGACTGTTCTTGTTTTGACTACCCGTCGTGACCAATCCAACGCGATCTTCGAGTTCTTTGTAGGCAGCAAGAATCGTACTCAACAAGTAATTGATCCAAGGGAACGGATCTTGTTGGTTTTGGTGCCAACGAACAGAAGAGAGACGGAGTGACTCATAGTAATCTTCCTTCCGTGATTCGACGATTTTCTCAAGACTGATATAGCGTCCGACCTCGAAGCCATACTGATAGAGAAGCAAGAGTGTCAACAATCGTGCCATCCGACCATTCCCGTCGTTAAAAGGATGAATGGATAGGAAATCGAGAACGAACAGACTCGTCAGGATGAGCGGATCGACGTCCTCGTGTTGCCGACGCTCACGTAGGCTGTCACATAACGTCTGCATCGCTGCCGGAGTTTCGAATGCTGGAACGGGAATGAAGCGCGTCCGGCGCGTGCCATCCGGGTATGTCTCGCTGATCTCGTTATCGACGTTCTTCCACCGCCCACCTTCGACGGGGACAAACTTATAGAGTTCCTTGTGTAGTTGCAACAGAATGTTCGCATTGACCGGGATGTCCTCGGCTGAGGCATGGATCAGGTTGAGGACGTCCCGGTAACCAGCAATCTCTGCCTCGGAACGATCTGCGGGATCAGCTGACTTTGACATGATAGTTTGAAGACGACTCTCCGTGACGATGATTCCTTCAATCGCATTCGAGGCTTTCGTCGACTGGATGACGGCGACATCGCGTAAGGTGTTGAGGATTTGAGGCGCTTGCTGTTTATAGAGATCCTGCTTTCCTTTGTACTCATTGATCCGTCCAATCAAACGGACGGTCTCCATCGGCAGGGCGAGACTTTTGAGATAGGTATATGTATAGTCGCGCATTCGTTGAACTCCTTTCACGAAATAGATCATTTTATATTAAACATATTCATTTTTACACTTTTTGACTATGTTTATCGCTATTATAACGTATTTAAAAGCATTCAAGCATAGATAAACATAGTCAAATCATTATAATTTGACTATGTTTATACGTGTTCTGATCATGATTATTTTTCTTTTAATTCTAACGATTTCCTTAAAATAAATAAATGTAATGAATGACGAACCGAACTGAGTACAAAAGACATCGTATACTCAAAGTCGTTTTTGCGCATTTCTCAATGCCCTTGTTGTAAAATAAGATAGATAACGACGGAACAGGTAAGGGGCGAATAGACATGACGAAGCGATCGATCCAAGATGCTGCTTTTTTGGGCAAACGAAAACAAGTAATGCGCTGCATCGAACGTGGTGACGATCTGAACGAACTGGATGAAGAAGGGTTTGCGGCACTTCATTGGGCAATTCAGGAAGGATACCAACGGATCGTCGAATTGTTACTCGATCACGGTGCGGATGTTAACCTGCCGAATCAAGACGGGATGTCACCGTTGCATATAGCGCTATATGATCAAAAGACGGACATTGCGTTACTTTTGATCAAGCGAGGCGCTCATCTTGATTTAAATGAATATGGCTTCTCAGCGCTTCATTTAGTAGCGGGGCGGTCCGGTAATAAAAAAGTCTTACGCAAACTAGCGCAGAACGTCGAGTTGTTACATCAACGGACCGATGACGGGGAAGGTGTGACACCGCTGCATTATGCAGCGCAAGAAGGCAAGTCGAAAAAAGTCCAACTGTTACTGGAGGCAGGAGCAGAAGTCGATGCCGTCGGACTGGACGGATTCACACCGCTGTACCTCGCAGTCGGGAATAATCATCCGAAAGCGGTCAAAGTGCTTCTAAAGGCAGGAGCTGACATCGAAGCGGAAAACGTCGCGGATGGGGATACGGCAGTCCTTGCATTAGCGAGCGCCTACGGCTATGAACGCGTCGTCCGTTTACTGCTCTCATATGGAGCCGATCCACTTCACAGAAATGAAGATGGGCGAACGGCACGTGATGCGGCACTTGATAATGAACATCTTCAGATTGCGGAGATTTTACGACAAAAAGAGATTGATGCAAGCGAGTAAATTGTATGAACGGCTAAAGTAGTACGTCAAGTAGGAGTGAAGGTCTTGAATATTCGTTTAGCAACATCTAATGATATGAAGGCGGTATCGATGATTTACGTCGATACTTGGAAGACGACTTACATTGGGTTAGTTCCGGAAGCATATTTGGCACAACTTTCTGTTCAAGAAGCTGAACGGAAATGGACACAGTTTTTAGCTGATTCCTCCCAACGTACATTCCTGTATGTGGTGTTAAATGAAAAGGAAAAAATAGTTGGTTTTGCAGCGGGTCAGATTCGTACTATTGATGAAGTACATAAAGGAGAATTATATGCTCTTTATGTATTACCAGAAGCGCAAAGTTTAGGTATCGGAAAAAAATTGATATTGACTGTTTCCAAGCATTTTTTAAAAGAAGATATCTTTTCAATGATGGTTTGGGTAATGAAAATGAATCGGTCGGGACGAGCATTTTATAAACGTCTAGGAGGCAGTTATTCAGATTTCCGTTTGAGTCGTTTCGGGAATGTCACGGTGGAAGACGAGGCCTATGAATGGCTGGATATTGCTACTCTTGTTCGTCGTCTTCAGAATTAATGAGAAAGGAGGAAGTACGATGCACCTGTACTTCCTCCTTTCATTTCTCATAGATGCCATTGCAACAGTAATCCAGCTTGTGTCAAACCGCCACCGAATCCATATAACAGAAGCATATCTCCCGCTTTGATTTTTCCCTCAGATATACCTTTATCTAAAGATAAGGGGATGGTCGCTGAGGAAGTGTTGCCGTAATTGACTAGACTGTATAGCGTCTTATCAAAGGGAACACCACTTTTTTCACAGATTGATTGAATCATGCGAAGGTTTGCGCTATGCGGAATGAACCAATCGATTTGATCTAAAGTCATAGATGCTTGATTCATTACATATTTCATTCCTTGAGGAACCGTACTGACCGCCCACTTGTATACCTCTCGTCCATTTTGGACGATTTTATTATTATGAATAATAAGATTTTCGAACAATTGATTTGACAGGTTTGAGCAGTATAGACTCGATCCTTTTTCTCCTTCCGAGTTCACGTAGAAGGAAATAAAGTCAGACTGGACTTCATCACGTTCCACAAGAACAGCTCCACTACCGTCTCCAAATAAAATGCATGTGTTTCGATCCGCGTAGTCAGTAATTTTAGAAAGTGTTTCTGCACCGATAACTAGAATTTTTTTATGAAGACCAGATGAAATTAATCCGTTCGCCAAGTGTAATCCGTATGTAAATCCTGCACAAGCGGCGTTCAGGTCAATTGCACCGGCATTTTTTATACCGAGTTTTGCTTGAACCAAAGATGCGGTACTTGGTGTAGTAAAGTCCGGCGTCATCGTACAGAGAATAATCATATCGACATCTTGAAAATCCTTATTGTAGCGCTGTTTCAAATTCATGGCCGCTTGATATGCAAGATCACTTGTCGATTCATTTTGGTCTGCAATTCTTCGTTCCTTGATCCCTGTTCGTTGAAGTATCCATTCATCATTTGTTTCTACTAATTTCTCCAGGTCGTGGTTTGTCATGATGCGATTTGGAACATATGAGCCTATTGCTGTGATACGGGCACGAGATGTAATCATGAATTATTCCTCCCTGTAAAAAAATGTTTCCTTAAATTTTTATTATTAGATATTAGTACTAGATACTAATATAAATGTGATTTCGATTAAATACAAGCAATGTAACCGATAGGATTCTTTATTAAATCAAATAGTTTAAAAAATAGAGCAGTTTCTAGCGAAAGGATGAATACGACATGATCGGAATCAGCATCGCCACCACATGGGAGTTTGACGCGACACTCGCGTATTTTGATGTCTCGCCTGAAGAAAGAATCACTTATCCATTTGGTGAATACTTCACGCGTGAGATGAATGGGAAGACACTTCTGTTTTACAGCACGGGCGTTCGAAAAGTAAATGGCATCGGAGCGAATCAATATATGATCCTCCGCTTCTCATTGACGAAGGTCATCGTTGCTGGAACGTGTGCCGGGATTAATCCGAGGTACGACGTACTCGACATCATCGTGCCAGATCGTGCCGTTCAATATGATTGTACGGTCAAAGAGATCGAACCCCTCATCAAACCTTCGTTCATCGTCGACCTCGACGTGTCGAAGTATGGCAATGACTTTCATCTCGGAACAATCGGAACAGCAGACCGCGCTGTCGTCATGTGGCGCGACTATATCGAACTGCGGGATAACGGGTTGACGATTGCCGATACGGAAGCGGGAGCTATCGCGTACATCTGTCAGAAAAACGCAGTTGAATGTATCATCATCAAAGGTATCTCCGATTTTCCGACCGAAGAGAAGGAAGAAGATGCTGTCGAGGCAAACGTCGAGCAGATGCGGATTTATATCGAGAACACACCAAAAGTCATGACGAAAATTTTCTCTGATTATTTGGTTCGATTCATATAAAAAACGCAGATATCTCGTTCATCATCGAACGAACAATCTGCGTTTTCACATATAATGCTTTCGTTTGTACAGCTTATGTTCAATCCACGTCCAAATGCGAATTGCCACATAGAGATCAAGGATTGAACCAATCGCCATCATGATCAACATAAGGATACCACTCGTATCAAAAGCAAGTAATGACTCGAAAACCGTAAAGATGATAGCTAACACAAGGGGAATCGTGATGCCGATCCAGACGGATGAAAATAAAAGTGCCTTCCACATCCTCAAGATCCTTTCTCGTAAATAGTTTATTTAAGTACTTCAAATAATGAACACGTAAAATGGAGATATAAAATAGAAGATGAAATGGATTGATGGGATTCGGAACAAAGCGATGTTCGTAAATCCGGGTGTACGGTTAACGAGCTATTTTGTTCCGCCACCTAATCCAACAAAAGTAATAAATAAACCTACTGTGATGGCGGTAGCAAGTACGATGTTTTGATAAATACCAGTTGGAAAAAAATCAACGATGAAGAGTAGTAAAAATAGTGATGCGACAATTAGTCGTGCATCTCGTACGGAAGAATCTAATGTACGCCATTTGATGAAAAGTAAGATGTACGCTAAAGGTGCAAATAAATAAGAAATAATAAAGAAGGGGATTCTTCTTAAATAATAAGGTACTTTTTCTTCCTTATCTTCCATTATTATCACTCCAAAAACTCATTTTTTGAATTAACTTTATAATACACCAATTAAAAGTCATGCAATGGATTTTTGCCGACTACTTATACCAGTTTCTAACGTAATCATTCATCGGTGTACTTCTTTTACATATTTTCCAAGTTTCTTGTGGCAATATAGTTCAGTAGCATTGTATTTTTTGAAATATGTTCTATCATAGTGAATGGAAACGTTTTCTTAAAATGGTGAGTACATACCGAACTGTACAAGAAATGCGCTGCAATCGTCAGGATTCGTAAGTGTAGAAGTAGATGGAGGGACATAGAAGCATGCAGGAATGGAAAGCATCTGGTCAACCGGGTCAGAAACGGATTGATATCGAAAGCCGGTTTCGTCCAGAAATCGAAGGGCTACGCACGGTAGCCGCCTTACTCGTCGCAATCTATCATATTTGGTTCAATCGCGTCTCTGGAGGTGTCGATGTCTTCTTCGTCATCTCAGGTTTTTTGATCACGACATCGATCATCTCGACGATCAACCGGACAGGGGAGTTCAAATTCCTGCCGTACGTGACAAAGTTGCTGAAACGCCTCTTGCCATCCGTTTTGTTCATCTTAGGCGTCGTGTTAGTACTAAGCACATTTTTATTACCGGCATCAATTCTCGGGAAAACAATTCGTGAAGTCGTCGCCTCGATGTTCTTTTATCAAAACTGGCAACTCGCCGTCTCGAGTACGGATTACTTGGACGCGACCCAGATGAAGTCACCCGTTGAACATTTTTGGGCGCTATCGATCCAGTGGCAGTTCTATATGATTTGGTTCGTCTTGTTCTCGTTCATCTTATGGATGATGAACACGTATCAGATTCGATCGATTAAAACCGTTTTAAATGGGTTGCTGGGATTCCTATTCGTCACGTCACTCGCGTACTCGATCTACCTGACAAAAGTCAATCAGCCGTGGGCGTATTTCATTACGCCGACGCGGGTATGGGAATTTGCCTTAGGTAGTCTGTTATGTGTGAACTTATCGGCGATTCGTGTTCCGAAGTGGATAGCGACGATCATCGGCTGGGTCGGTCTGATTGGCTTGCTGACGACTGGTGTTCTGTTTAACGTCTCGCAAATGTTCCCTGGCTATATCGCACTCTGGCCGATGACGTGCGCCTTGATGATCGTGTTATCAGGAACGCAAGAGACACGATTTGGATTAAAACGATTCCTCGGATCAAAGCCGATGGTCAAACTCGGCGGGATCGCGTTTGGGATTTACCTTTGGCACTGGGTGTTACTTGAGTTTTATCGCTACAACGTGCAACAAACGCCCGGTCTGCTCGTCGGGACACTGATCATCGTCGCATCGATCGGTCTATCCTACTTGATGACGGAATGGGTTGAAAAACCGATTCGGACTTCGACTGTCAATCGGACGGCGTTCAAGAAGCTAGGTGCACTGTTGACGGTCAACGTTTTGTTGATTGGATCCTTACTCGGACTCGCTTATATGGAGGAACAAGAGCTAAAACAAGCTGTTAGCAAAAACAAATATCCGGGTGCCTTAGCGATCGAACAGGCACTGACTGTACCAAAGCAAGATCCGTTCCCGTCTTATGCGAACGTCTTCAATGACTTACCGCTCGTCCATACGGATGGAAGCAACCAAGGGCTGCAGAAGACGGAAGCAAAAGTCGGTGAATACGGGAAGACGAAGGATTATAAAGCAACGATCGCGCTCGTCGGGAGCTCGCACTCGGAGCAATGGTTCGGTGCATTACATGAAGCAATCAAAGGAACGGACATCCGTTTACTCAATCTGACGCGGTCAGGAACACGGTTTTCGACCGGCTATGAACCGGACTCCTTAAAAGGGATCTGGAACCAGAACGTCTTGAACTACTTGAAGGATGCCGATGTTGATTTGATCATCTCACACGTGACTGCAGCGGATGCTTCAAAAGACAGCATCCATCAACAAATGGTCGACCAGATGCAGTTCGTCAAGGACGAGTATGGAATCGATGGTCTAGCACTCCGGGATAATCCACGGTATGATTTCAACGTGCTCGAGGCGCTCGAGACGACAAGCATCGCGGACACGACAAAACAGATGAATACACAACCAAATCAGACGGATGAAGCATACTGGAAACAGTTCGAAAAAACGAACCAGTCGCTTCATAAGCTGGATTTGACTCGTTACTTCCATGTCAAAGGTGAGTACCGTCCTGTCATCGGCAATGTCGTCATCTATCGTGACAATAGCCATATGACGAATACGTATGCGGAAAGCTTTGCTCCGATGTTCAAGAAAAAGCTCGACGAAGTGCTCGCGGACAAATTAGCGAGTACAACAGCTAACACGAACTAATAAAAAATAAAGCGTGTCGTGAAGCTTAACGAGGAGGCAATGAAAGAAACCATGGCAAATATTAAGGCAAAGTTTAATCGGTGCTTAAAACTAATCGAAAAATACCCACAAGCTTTCAGAGTGGGGAATGGGTCAACGAAAAATGAGATTCTTGAAGTCGAACATCGTCTTCAGGTCACGTTTCCGCCAATGTACAAAGAATTTCTAAAACAGTTCAGTTATTTGGCTACGCATGATGAAGAGATCTGGGGAATCAGTCCATCAAACAACCAGTTAGATCTTGTATTTAGACTTGAAAAATATAACGAGGAACTCCGTAGCAAATCTCAAAGTGAAGTTCCTTCACATTTAATCGGAATACAAATGGAAGACTTTAGTTCGTCGCTCATTTGTCTGGACTTACAAGCCTTGACCTACAATGATCAAGAGGCAAAAGTATGTTTTTACCCAAGTGATGAACCATATTATGCAGACTCCTTCACAGAAAGATTATTTGAAGTGTGTGATAGTGCCGTGTCAACGTATTTAGAGGATACAGAGGACGAATCTTCTACTACGATTGAAAAAGTGAGTGCGATCAAGACGGAGCATAAGGATGTGTATTCCGAAGCAAAAGCGTTGATCCATGCACATCCAGAGTTATCTGAGTTCGGAGAAGGGATTTCGGATGCTGAAGTCGAGGTGATTGAAAAAGAGTTAAACGTCACCTTACCTGAAAGTTACATGACATTCATGAAAGAATTCGGAGGGGGTATCTTTGGAGACAACCAGTTTTTTACGATGTTCAATGATGAATTAGTAAAAACGAATCTCGAATTGTATCATCCAACAGAATTTGAGCATGCTCTTTCAAAACATCTAGTAGCTGTCTATTTTGACGACCTTGAGGAATTTTATGCGTGTCTTGATTTCAAAAATGTAGTGAATGGTGAGCCTAAAGTAGTGTATCGAGAAGTGAACGTACCGGAAGAAGACTATGATGATCGTGATGCATTCAAATCGTTCTCCGATTTTCTCTACTACATTATTCAAGATACCATTGAGGTCAACAGCTGATAACATCCGATCGACTACGTAAATGCTCGATTTTTACGTCAAACGAATAAGCAACACAATTAAAACGGCTTGAGTCCTGAATTCTACTGGACTCAAGCCGTTTTCCTATTCTTAGCATGACTTAACGTGTGAACCATGCAGAAGGGCTGAACGAAAACACAGAAAAACTCCCTTCAAAATAAACGGTTGAAAGAATGAAACCGTCTGTTTTGAGAGGGAGCGTTTATTCAACAGATTGAAACAATTAAACGGAATAACTGCCGTCCGGTTGCTCACGTAATTCGAGTGCTTCAGTGCGAACCTGTGGATTCGTCCCGAAGTACGCATCGACGACGCGGGAAGCGGCGAAGCCGTCCTCCATCGGACCGTACGTCGCACGGAACGTATCGAGTTGCGCTTGATACATTTTCTTCAGACGCGGAATGTCCGATAAGGCGTGAAGCAAAGCCTCTTCCGTCTCTAAGATGGGTCCCGGAAGATCGTTGTAGTAATCGAGATAGAATCCGCGTAGCGTGTCCCGATAGAGGTCAAGGTCATACGCATAGAACATCATCAGTCGATTCATGTTCGCGAAGTCGAAGAAGACAGAGGAATAGTCCGTGATCAGCAGATCCGTGATCAAATACAGTTCCTGAATATCCGGATAGGCCGTCACGTCAATGAATTGTTCCCGGTGCTGTGCCGGAATCTTCGGCTTTTTCGTGACGAGCACGTGCGTCCGAATCAAGAAGACATACTCATCGCCTAACGCTTCCGCGACCCGGTCGAAATCAAACGGATAGTCGAAGTAGAACTTTCCTTTGCCAAGCGATTGATGATCGCGGAAGGTCGGTGCATACAAGATGACTTTTTTGCCTTCCGGCAGTTGCAACTGCGTCCGAATCCGCTCGATCGTTGCTTCATCATTCGACGTAAAGAAGAGGTCATTTCGCGGATAACCAGATTCGACGACAGGTCCATCGTACTGGAACGCACTTCTAAAGATGTTCGTCGCGTAAGGACTCGGAGACAAGAGGACGCTCCATTGCGAAATCGAATTCGTCACTCGTTCGACGTAGCCTTCATCCCGTCCATGGATCTCATCTAAGTCAAACAACATCTTCTTCAGCGGTGTGCCGTGCCACGTCTGGATGTACGTCGTCTCTTTCCGCCGCGTCATGTAGTGCGGGAAGTTCTGATTGTTGACCCAGAACTTCGCCGTTGCCATGTAATAGAAGTAGGCGGGAGACAGGCGTTTGACGACTTTTGCATTCGGATCACTCAGATAGAGCTTTTTGTTATAGATCCAGACGACTTTATAGCCGAGTGCTTGGTTCTTCAGTTCTTCGTAAATGTAACGCGGGCTGTCCGCGTAATGTTTACCGAGACCGCTTTCGAAGACGACGAGCTTCGGGTCGACAGGTAAGACGCGTTGCATGAGTCGATATCCTGCCTTCATCGTCGGGAAGTAGAACCGGCTACGACGATAGATCTTAAAGAGGATGTTCGCCGCTTCGTTCGTCTGAATCTTCTCTAAAAGACTCGTCTGTTTCGTATAGTTCGCGATCGTTTGATAGACCTGATCGGAATAGGTCGTATCTGTTTTCGTCAGGAAGACGTCAGCGCGGCGTTTGAATTCGTCATCCATCTCAAAATGACGGCGTGCTGTCGCATCGAGATCCTCGAACAAGTCATCGATCGTCTTTGAAATCCGACCCGGTAATTCGTTCTCGAGATCGAGATACGAACCGAGCGGACCGATGAAGCGTTTCGGGTCGAAATGCAGGTAATGGACCGGTCGCTTCAAGAAACTGAAGTCAAAGGCGACACTCGAGTAGTCGGTGACGAGCAAGAGGCTCTCTTTTAACAACCCTTGGACATCACGTTCGCCCTGATGGATGACCGTGATCGGTAAGTTCTCGAAGTGACTCGAGTATTGCTGCATGTTCGGGTGCAGGCAAAGGACGATCTCGAGACGATGTTGTTTTGCGTATGCATGCAGACGCTCACTCGATAGGAACGCTTGGTACTGCTGATAATATTCCGATTCGAAGAACTGGAGTGGCGTCTGTAGCCACGAGCGCCACGTCGGAATGACGAGCATCTGACGTTTGACTGGGACGTCGTCGTTCAAGAGGGCATCAAAACGAGACAAACCGGTGATTTTGACCTCTCGCTCAGCGTAGCCCATGTCTTGTGTGACGAGTCGTTTCTCACGCTCGGAACTGACGAGGAACAGATCCGTATCGAAGGCAGCGGCAAACTTGCCGTACTGGTCATTCATGTTCTTCGTTCCGAGAACCCCGTGTTGGATGAAGACACGATCCGCCCGCATCTTCCGCTTGAACGGTTCGGACCGGAGCGGATACAAGTATTCCGCATGATGTGTCCCGATGACCTTCTTCGCCATCAACGAGTGATAGATGTGTTCCTTCGATTTGATCGGCAAGACGTTTCCGAGCGGAGCGACTTGCGCGTATTCGTTCGACGTCGGATCGATGACGTAATAGACCGGTCGCTCCGGATAGGTCTCGCGCATATACTTGAAGAAGTGATATCCGTTGTCCTGCGCTTTATAGGGACGTTCTCCGACGAGCCACGTGTTCTTCTCGGCAAACAGCCGGTAGAGCGGGGCGAACGTCATCAGATGATTCAGATAGGCGTAATTTTCATTCGTAAACTCGGTCATCTCAAACGATAGATTCCGGTGACCGACCGTGTAGTACGGGATGATGTGCATCGTCGACGTATCATCTTTCCCTAACGCTTCCGGTGTCAGTTGACGCGTGATGTACCGGGCGCGACCGAGACGGTGTAATTTTGGTTCCGACCGGTGATAGAAGTCGAGTGCGACGAAGGCGTCATAAACCCCTTCTTGTAATTGCGCTGCTTGATAGAGTTGTGACCAGTGGATTGTCGCCGTGTAGTGATAACGATACAATCCGAATTTTTTCGCACTTGTTTCATTTTGGTACAACCAATCGATTGGGACCGGGACTTGATTGCCACTTTCCCGGTGCACGAGGAGCAACCGTCCCGTCTTGATGAACGCGTGACGCGTAAAGGCTTTTCCGCTGATGACCGTCGTCGCTTTCGTCTCATTACGGACCGCATCGATTTGAATCTTCGGCTTCGTCTGCGGTTCTTTATTCAACAACAGTCGCAGGTTGCCTTTTAGATCGGTATACAGCTGGACGAATTCGTTGAACGTCTCATCCATCAATGGCACGAGCGGCGCAGGAATCTGCGTGTCAACGAAACGTCCTAGCAGAATCTGGCGGGTGAAGACGGACGCGTCGAGCGTAGCATGACTCGGTAAGCCGTCAGACTCCCATTTGTGTAATTGTTCTGGTGTGAGGTGTTCGACTTTTTTCGTAAACGTCAGCCAGAGTGAAAAACGACCGACTGGATAGGCAGTCTCTTGATCGGCTTCGACAGACTCGATCTCAGCGAGACCGTCCTCTTCGACGGTCGGAACATCCGCATCCTGCATCTGTGCAGCATGTTGACTCAGCTGAGAGGCGAGCGTATGCGGCAGTTGGAAAGAGAAGCGATGATCGTGCTGTTGATTCGGCACTTCAAGGACCGTCTCTTGCAATCGATCGCGAATGAGTAAGGACGTGATCGTCAGCAACGGATCGTTCAATTGACCGGATAGCGTATAGTCTGTCGGCGAGGACTGAATCTGTAATGACTCTTTTAACGCCGATCGTTTAAGTTTCTTTGGTTTCTTCGGAAGTACAGTGTGCCCGAATTGGAGCACCCGGAGAACAGATTTAAACAGCATGGAATCAAGGGACCTCCTACTAGGTGATATTTTATGAAAGCGTTATCTTCCATTAGCATTCTATCACAATCAATAGCTAAAACATCCCAAAATTTGAAAAACAATACGGACTTTGGTGGATAGACGAAAAAACCTTCTCACAGAGGAGAAGGTCAATAACCGATTAGTCGAGCTCACTTAAAAGCGTTAGCCAGTTTGTCGTAAAGTTATCATCAGAAAACCGATTGATCGAGTGCAGGGCGGCTTCTCCCATTTGACGGCGTAGAGCCGGCTGCTCCATCAAGCGGATTGCTGCTGCTGCAAAAGCTGACGTGTCACCGGGTGGAACGATATAACCGGTCGTCCCGTGGGCGATGATTTCACGCGGACCATAACAGATATCGTAGGCGATGACCGGAACACCGTGCCCCATGCTCTCAAGGATCGCCATCCCGAACCCTTCGGATTGTGACGTGAAGATCGTCGCGATGGCACCATGATAGGCGTCTTGAATGTTCGTGATGAATCCGTTGAACCGGATTTGTTTCGTCAGTGACAGTTCCTTGATCAACGCGTGGAGATCCTTTTCGAGCTGATCGTTGTAACCGAAGCCATAGAAATCAAGGAAAGCATTCGGATGCTGGTCGACGATCTTTCGCATGACACGGATACTGGCAGCGACATCCTTTTTGATTTGGATGCGCGAGACGACGATGAACCGATTTGGATCAGGTTCAGGAAGAACCGTATAATCCGCTTCCGGCACCGCACCGACACCGTGTGGAATCGCATGGAACGTCTCCGGATGACCGAACTGATCGGTCATATGTGCTTGTTGCCGAGGGGTTGCCGTGATGACTCGATCCCACTCGTCGATGCGACCGAATAACGTATCCCAGACACCGCTGACCGTTGCCGTCTCGTTGAAGGGGGAGACGAAGTGATTGCTGTGTCCGAAGGCAATTTTTTTGATATTCGGATGCTTGATGTCCAAGATGACTGCGTCTAAATTCTTTTTCGGTAGGTTGGCAAGACGATCCCGGTATTCGGACGAGATCAGGACCGCCTCATGCTGACCTAACAGTTTGTTCAAGACGAACGTATTAAAGGTTGCCGGATCATTGAACTGTCTTTCCTGACCGGCTTCGAAATAAAACAGATGACTCCAGTCCGCTGAGTTGATTTTGTGCCAAATCGTCAAATAACATGTTCCATCACTGTGGAAGAAGGAACGAGAGACCGGCTTGTTCGACGTAAACGAATACTGGATCGTCTGTACCAACTGCCCGTTATCCAGATATTCTTCGCGGCGCAGGCGATGACGATTCTCTGAAAAATAATCGATGAAGCTAAGCTGACCGTTAGTATCAAACCGGGCGTACTGGACGTATGTACCATTGTCGAACAACCGATACGAATCTTTTTCGGCGCGACTTGCGTCGAGGAATAACGTATACCGCTTTTCCCAGCGTGGAATCAATTCGGCTTTCGAAGAGACGACGGACCGTTTGTCTGCCTGGCGACGTGCTAAAAAATTGATGACGTTGACGACTTGGATGCGAGGATCAAGCAACTGTGCCTCGACCATCTCTTGACGAATCGTTTCAAGATTCGGTTGAATCCCTAACGTCACGAGCGTCACGTTTCGCTCCGGATCAGCCGCGATGATCGCATTCGCTCGTTTAATGACGGCTTTTGATAAACCGCCACGCTGGGTCGCTAACGTATTCAATGTAAAAAACAAATCTCGTTTCATAGGGCATCTCCTTATATAGCGCTTACAATTTTAATGAGCGTCATGAAATGTGAATCTCCTTGATGAACCTTGCCCATACTATAGCATACAATGTTGGAATAATAAGGAACCTAGGGATGAAATGAAGATGTCCCTAGGTGTACCGTTAAGCTTTATGAATGGGTTGAACGAATGAACGATTGGCTGTGATGTACGTATCCTGAGCCGTTTTCAAGCGTGGGGTGCCTTTGGATGACAGAACGATCTTATCAATCGAAAGAACCGTACCCGGTGTATTTTTCGTCGGTAGTTCGTTTTTAAAGTCACGATCAGCATACTGTTTACAAGTCTTTAAAATCCGGACTGTTGTCGGACGATCAGTCAGATACGTCTCGTCATCAACCATAGGCGGAAGATGGACATATTTTTTGTTTGCCGTGACATAAGCACCGTCAACCGTGACGAGTCGTGGTGTGCCGGCCAGTGTCAACTGAAGATCGGAAATCGTCAGCAATTGCCCGACTTCAAGTGGGGCCTGCTTATGCTCGAATTCCAAATCGTCATACAAGAAAGCCTTCTCGAGTACAACGACTTGCGTCGGTGCATCGACATGATACTTCGTCGCATCGATTTTCTGTACAGGTGATGTGGATTCCATTGGACGAAATTCGACTTTAAGTGGCTGGTAATGCAGATGCATCCCATTGACGCTACTCGGTAACGTCACCCGAACGACGAACGGATGATAGTCGTCATGGATCAGCATCAATTGGAATGGATGTGACTGTCGTTCGAGTGCCTCCGTCGGAATGAATAATTCAGTCCCTTCGATATGGAACGGAACGGCGGTTTCCGTTGCTTCATCGTTAGGCGCGATTAAGAGAACTTGATCGACCGAAGCCGTGTCGTCTTTGAGTAATTGTACGACTTCATAGAAGACACCACCAACGAGACGCGTGCCTGCATACGTGGCAAAGAACGGCTCAAGGACAGGTCCGAGATGGTATAGTGATTCCGGCATCCTATAATAAAGACGGTTCTCCGATACATAGCGCTGGGCTTTATGTTTTTGGACGAGGAGCGTGATGAAGGTGACGAAGCTGTCATAATCTTGTTGCTGCAGCAAAGCGTACTGCTTTTGGAAGATGTCATCGAAAATGAAATCGGCTGGATCTGCACCATGTCGTTCAAAGATGGTGATCATTTCACCGAACAAATCAAAGAAGGTCTGCTGTTGCGGATGCTCAAGGAACCGTTTGTTGTTGAACAGACGGGAGAGGAAATCCATCTCGATCAGACGGCTCAAGGCATGAGTCTTGGCGACTGTCGGAATATCCAGTTCAAGCGTTTTCTCAAGCACCTGTAAATTAAAGGTCGTCTTCTCGAAGATGCTCGTCTGTCCGACTAACGAATCATTCATCGCGAATCGGTTGACGTGATAAACCGGTGCTGGATTCATCGAAGCCGTTTGACATTTGGAGATGGCTTCGAAGAAGAAAAGTTTATCTTCACCGAACTGCATCGGGCTGAACCGGATGTTATGCTCGATCAAGACGGAGCGCTTCAGGATTTTCCCCGGAGGTCCAACCGCCCGAAACACTTTGTCGATTTCATATGGAACAAGCTGATTGGCAGTCGTGAACGATGCGAACCGCCCGACTTTTTGAATTGACGTGTCGGTATGCTTGATCGTTTGACCGAATGCGATATCGGCATCGTTCGAAGCGGCTTGTGCGACGAGCTGAGGGAATCCGACCGGATCGAGACGGTCATCAGCATCTAAGAACGTGACGTATGTACCTGTCGCCTCTTCGATTCCGACGTTTCGCGGTTGCGCAGGACTTCCCGTATTTTCAGGGAGTTCGATGATACGAATGAAATCCATCGTTTCTGCAGCCGTGTGGAGAATCGATAACGACTCATCCGTCGAACCGTCATCAACGAAAATCGCTTCCATCGTTGAATGGTCAAGCGTGAGTGCCTGAATCGACGCAATACACGTCGAGAGATACGTCGCTTTATTGTATACAGGAATGATGATTGAAACAATTTTACCCAACAGTAATTCCCACCTTAAACAAAATATTTTAAAAAATACCATTTGAACTGTACCACAAAATGGATGCTCTCAAGCGTAAGAAAGGTGAGAAAATACAAAAAAGGACGATGACCCAATCAAAGAAGGGAGTCATCGACCATTTAAACGCAGTCATAAAAAATTGGAATTACTTGATTCCAATGTTCTCAAGATATTTTTTTTCAGAGTCATCAATTTTACGGCTGATTTGTTTCGTATACGTCTTCCGCGCGTAAGTGGATCCGTCTTTCTGATAAATGGCTCTTTCTCCTCCAGATGATTGGTCGTAATAGATTTCGATTAAATCTTGATCCTCATAGACGATGACGCCCGTTTCTCCAGAATTTCGCTTTAGTTGTCGATCAACCTGTTGTTTCTTCAAGTATTGATTTTCAGATTTAATGACTTGATTGATAGCTGCATCGTATTTCTGTTTTGCTTTCTCGCTTGTCGTATTTCCGTCTTGATCGTAATCGCTACATCCCGCTAGGAAGACGATCGAAAAAAGGAGGAAAGATAAAAGTTTCACTTTCAAATGCGAACACCTCCGAAGTACACGTTTTGTATTACCGATAGTGTACATCAAGGCAACGCTTCATATGTAACGTACTTGAGAAATAGGGAAGTGCCTTAGGGCGGGCACATTATAGTTCAATCGCATCGATGACGCCTTCAGGATACTCCCAGACGTTTCCTTCGATGAGCCATTGATGGTGACAGTTCGGGCAAGCGACTTCCGAAGAGAAGTCATACTGGATTTCAACACCTAAGCGCCGCTCCTCGTGCGATACACTATGTAAATCTTCAATGAGAATCTCATCCTTGAATTTCTCACGACAACGTGGGCATTTGAATTTCGAATAATGACTGATGACCGTATCCATTCGATTCAACTCCTAAACAAAGAATTAGTATCGTTTACAGTATAATGATAACGCTTACATATAAACGTGTTAATTTTGAATTGTAATCAAAATGGAATATATCAACTGAATTGGATTTTAAGTTATGAAAGATTTGCTTTTGCGAATGTACAGAGAAAAGATACTTATTCACAAACAAATAAAAATTCCCATAAATGGTTATGGCTTTTATAATGAAGAAGAGAAATTGATTTTTAAGAAAAGAACTATTGATGAGAAATTATGAAATTCATCGACTTATTACATAAAAGGATTGTGTGACAATATGCAACTCATCAAACAGATTAACAGTCAGAATCATTTTTGGCTGTTTGAAAAGGATGGACGGACACTCTACACGTTTCACGGCATCATGGGAGAGAGGTTGAAAGAACCAATGAGTGAGCAAAAGTTCTCGCGCTTTTTTAATCTGGATGCCTACATTCGGGAGCTCGTAGCTGAGAAAGAAAAGGACGGATACTCCGTCGTTCAAGAAGCGGATTACCACGAAGTTGTCGTTGAGATCTTTTGTCAGGATACAGAGTATGACGTCATCTTTGAGCATCGCTCGAGCATTGAAGAAGACCTCAATGAATTTCTTTTTGAAATCGGCAATGGGTATTTTGTTGAAGATGAGTATGGTCCAGAAGCGATCGAATTCGTCCTTCATATCTTGGAGCCGTCTTATATCGTTGAACCCGTCATTGATTATTTTAAGGAACAGTTTATTTTGAAGAAAATCCGAATGGGGCAGGCAAAAGTTCATTACGGAAGACGTTTGACCGGACTTTATCCCACAGGCAAGAACTTTAACCGAAAAAATTAAAGAAAAAAATGTATAAGAAGGAGTCACATAGATGACAGTTAAAATCGGTTTACCAGGTGTCACAGAAGAGAAATTACAAGAGATAGAAGCAGAACTGGGCTTCGAGCTTCCGAAAGAATTACGAAATAGGTACAAGCACGAAAATAAATTCAGCATCGGCGAATGGGGATTTCATCCAATCAAGGACGAGCAGTATATCAAGCGAACATGGGACGACCTTGTTCGTATCAATTTGACAGATGCAGAAGAGTATCCAGAAGGGTTCTTGCGGATTGCGGCGGACGGAATAGGTGACGAACTCGGATATCAGTTACCGGACACAGAGACGATCGTCTTATGGGACCACGAAGAACAAGAGTTGTTTCCAGTAGCACCGACGTTGAATGCGTTCGTTGAAAAGGAACAACAAATGGAACAGAGTGCGGAACAAGCAGAACTTTTCTTAGAGACGGTTCTTGAAACGGGAACTGTCTATGGTCTATCAAAATTTGAACAGTCGGGCTGGGTCTATTGTCCGTCGAATCAAGACGAGACAGACGTGCTGTTATTCTTTTCGACGGAAGCAGCGGCGAAGGCGTTACAGACGAAGGAATGGTCGAACTATCATCTGATTCGCTTAGACCTGGATTTGTTCATGAATGGCTGGTTGCCGAACATGATTGACGACGGACTGTATTGTGGCTTGGATTGGGGACCGGAGCTCGTCGGACTTGAGCTAGATCCAGAAGATGTCCTAGCAGATTTGGAGGGTTAATATGATTCGGACGCTTCGTAAACAAGTCGATGGAATGACAGCCGTTTGGCTCATCTATCGCGATGGACGAAAATTGTATACGTATCACGGTGTCATGGACGAGATTCATCAGGACGATATGAAACAAGCGATGGAAGAGCGCTACTTGTTCCGATATCAAGCGAAACGTCGGATGGATACGTGGATTTCGGAAAAACAGGCAGAAGGATACATATTCGAGGACGTATTCGGACTGACACCGAACCGCAAGAAAAGACAGACGTTCAAGCGTCGAATGATCGGACTCGCGTCTCTGCTGATTAGTGTCGGTTTGTTTCTGGTAGTGATGCCTTTTCTCGTCTCTCCAAGTATCATCGCAGTGCTTGCGTTACTTCAAATGGGAATGGTCGTTTTCAGTAAAGACTATTTACCGGGCTGGCTACGCACGGTTTGTTTCATCAGTTGCTGTGTCATGAACGTTGAATACCGAGAGGGACTATATGCTGGTTTCGCGATTGGAACAGGTACGCTCCTGTTGTTTTATGTCCAAAACAGATACAATCAAACGGATTTTCTGGCGGAACAGCCGAACCATGCTTCTATTTAAAAAACTCCTACAGAAGACCAATTCAATTGATAAGGATGATAATTAAATGATTGTCACGCTCAGTAAACAAGTGGATGGCATCATCTATTTCTGGCTCATGTACCGGGATGGTCGAACAATCCAGATGTATCACGGTGTCACCGAACAATGGAAACTCGATCAGGATGTCAGTGATTCAATTGAAGAACGCTATACATTTCGGCGTCAAGCTAAACGACGACTGAAGGAATTGATTGCTGAGAAACAGGCTGAAGGATACAGGCAGGATGATATTTACGGGATGCAACCCGGACGGAAAGAGCGTGAGAAATTTCGCCGCCGGACGTCGTGGCTCGCTTATCTTCTTCTGGGTCTCGGTCTGTTCCAGTTCGTGACACCGTTCACTATATTACCGTTTGTTGTATTAGGTATCGGTATCACTCTGATGTTCTTAGCGTTTCTTAGTAAAGATCAGTTTCCGATGTGGCTACGTGTCATCTGTTTCGTCGATTATTTCTTAATGCATATCAGTTTTCGGCAAGAGCAGTATATTCCGCATCTATTTCCAATTCTGTCGATTGGAACAGGATTGATGGTTTTATTATATCTTCGAAGCAAGCACAAACTTAAACTCGAGAACAACTTTAATGTTTAATGATGGAGATAGCTACATAATAAACGAAACAAAGAAATAAGAGACACATTTAAAGGACTATCCTGATTAGAATTTCAATGCACAAAAGAATGTGAGAAAGAAGATAATCTTATGAAAATAATCTATTCTCGTGAAGACTTACTCGCACTCGAAGATCCCTTTGAATATGAGGTGGGATTGCCAATCCGCATCAGAGAACTTCCGGCTTCCGTCATCGAAGAGGAGCTACCGGATAGCCGCGAACAACTGAACCATCTTCTGAAAGAGGGCTATACCTTAGTCATTCAAAAATCGCGAATTCCGAACCCTTACGTATTCGCGGGGTTACACGTGATAGCAGAGAACACGGTCATGAAATTATGTGTCTACGAGGCGAATCATTGTGAGGATGCGTTATGGGATGTCCTGTCCGAGAATGAATACAATCGGCACTGGGCATATTTTTTACTGAAGAAAATCGAAGGTGTCAGATTCGAATTGCCTTATACGAATGAAGCTCAAAGTTCGCTAAAACTGTCTAATCTCAAAACAAATGAACTCGTACATCTACGATTTGAAACCAATCAAAGCGTAACGTGTCAATGGGAATGAAAAAGGAGATACTTCATGAAAACGTATTTTGAAGAGCATAGCGATGCGACACGCATCTTTCCATGGCTTGCGGATGCGAGTTCATCAATTCGCTGTCTATGTGTGGTCGGTGAGATGCTTTTGTTTCCAGAAGACATCGTCCAATTCAAACAAATCAGTAGTGAGATGTTCCGTGATGAGCTAAAGCAAAAGCATGCGTTGAGTACCTATCGCTTTTATGTAGTAGTGTGTGTCGGAAATAAGTTCCATTCCAAAAGAATCTTTGATTACTACAAGCTGTGGTGTTTGCTCGAACGAGAAGAGACGCTCGATGGCTTCACCTCCCGAATGGAAGTACCGGTTCAAGTGGGGAAAGAACCGTACTACGTTGGGATTGCTGAATTTGGTATCGAACAGCTCACAACAGCTATCGAGATGATTAGTGATTCTCCAGCTATGTATATCATTATTTGTGCGAATCATGATCGACCGTCGCACTGTCAGGAGTTACTTGATCAGGTGCTCGACATCGGCTTAACAGAAAGTGGAGGTTTGCCAGTCGTCGAGATGGTCACGACACTGACCGCACAAGGTTACGCCGTCTGCACGTGGGGAAGTTCGAGTGAAGAACAGGAACTTCAATGTTTGTATACGGCAGCCTTCTTATAACAATGTAGAAAGAAGGAATTCGATGAGTCTGCGTGGCGTATCGTTTGAAATTCCGAATGAACCGGGACGTGTCTTGCTCGACATATTAAGTGTGATCGAGATGAAGGCGTATGACTGGTTTCTTCGTAACTTTGATTTTCCGATCCATACCATGGATGGGGACTTGTATGACAGTTTAGAAGAGTTTTCAATCGATCAGAAAACGACAGGACATGAACTAGCGAAATGGCTAAGAGGACCTAGCAATTACCTGATCTTTGCTGAATTGTTTGCATTTCAACGTGGTCAGACTGAAGAAGTAGGAACAAGTTATGAGTGGTTTCAGGAAAGCAATTGTCAAATCGCGATTTTGGTATATGACTGCATGTACGTCGATATCTATTGCAAGGAGCAGCACGTATCTGAAGCATTTTATGAGAATGCGATGAAACGTGGATATACCGGAATCAAGTGGGTGACTGATGATAATGATCCTCGGACTCGTTTGTCGGTATGGGCAGAATAAGACACTGTTTAGACGAACAGATGTAAAAGCTAAACGTTCAAGATAAGAGACATGAACTACGAACTGTTGATAAAAGGAGAGAAAAATCATGAATCAAGAGATGGAAGAGTTTGTTCAAGCGGTCCATCGGACGGTCGTTCAGGACGGTATGGCAGATTATAAGGACATCTATGAAGAAGAAGTCGATCCAAACGTCAATGACTATACGGCCTGCATCGCGTTTTACCAACAGTCGAGCGAAGCGGATCAAAAACGAATGAGACAGATGATTGAACAGACGATTATCGATACGGTTTCCCATGTATTTAGTATCATCGATGGGAGTGCAGGACTAAATGGATCTGCGCTTGAAGCGAAACTGGCACTTGTCCGAGTTGACGAAGCAGGAGATCCGATCGATACCGTAGAGACAGATGGTGCATTGCAAGATACGTTTTTAGGCTACATAGAAGATCGTGACTTGAACGCATTGTGATGGAGGAGCGAAACCACATATGATCCAACTGACAAAACAAAACGGCTCGGATACGCTCTACCAAACAATCTATACAGAGGGACGCCTCATCGTTCAATATCAAGGAATCGTTGGAGCGTGGGTGAAAGCAGAAAACGTAAAGCAAATGCGCATCTCGCGCTTCAAACGATTAGGTGTACAGATTTTGCAGCTGGTCGAGTCGTTAGAACGTCAAGGCTATCGCGAGCTGAACGAGACCGATTATACGGAACTGGTTGTCCAGTTTCCTTATGATGATGGTCAGGCAGAAACAGCGCTCGAGCGCCGTCATATGATGGAAGAAGTAATCAATGATGGTTTGCTTCATACGGGGAACGGCTACTGCGAAGGCGGAGATATCGGCAGCGGCACAACGAATATCTTTTACCATGTCCTTGATGTCGACGCAGCCATTGCACTAATTCTTGAAGAAATGAAAGCACGCGATGTACAAGACGAACCAAAAATTGCAGTACAAGAAGGAGCAACGTACACCGTTCTATATCCTCAAGGAGCGACGTTCGATTTGATTGGTGAAGGTAAACCATGGAGCTGGATTCCGATGACGCAAGCGGAGGATGAGAAGGTATGGCACGTCATTGATCAACAATTTCAATTCGCACCCAGTACGACAGTTTTCCCCTCATACCATGCCCCGAGTCCGTTCATTACATACGAAGTGGATTATAAGAAACGCGAAGAAATCGAGCAAACGTTAAAGCGTATTCTGACCGAGCTGACTGTTGAAGGGGAATGCGTCATGGCACTTGATTGGAATCATCAAGGATACTGGATTGACCCAAGACGTCCGTTTCTTCGAAATGAAGAAGGATACTGGATGATTCCAGCAGTTCCAGATGGCGATTATTCCTTTTTCATCGCTCGTGATTTTCGCTGGGGATACCTCGGTCATCCGTGGGAGGGTAGCATCACGTTGTTTGGAGAAGATCTGATCTCTGCGTTTCAAAGAACGGAGATTTTTTCGAATGAAATCCGAAGAGGATAAAAGGAGGACAGGAAGTGAGAACACCATACGACGAGTATCACGGAACCGCATTATGGCAAGTCATCTCGGAGACAATCAATGAATTAGTCGACAATGATGATCTCGAAGAACGGACAACGCATGAACATATCGTTGGTTATCTCTGTAGCAAACTAGAAGGTCAGATGAAAGATGAAAAATAAGAATGGAATGCTACTTGAACGAAACGACTGGATCGATCTGTTCCGGGAACTGCTACCACACGACGATTGGAAAGAACTCGTCCGTCTTCAAGTGAGTCAGCATTCGTATCCATTTGAAGTAAAGTTTCTGGAACGACCACTCAAGCAGCATCCACACATCGACGATTTTTCGGATTGGACGGTCCGATCTCACATGATTATGACCGGCGACTCACAGCTTGAAAGATTTCTCGAACATCTTGTCATCGAACAGCAAGAAATGGCGACTGAAGCAGAAGTGACGCTCATCATCCAAAAACAAGGACAAGGAATCGTCCGAGTCACGAACGATTGTGTCTCGATGTATGGAGTCGCGTATGAGGAGCTTGATGACGTTGGAACAGAGTATGAGAACTTTTTTGATGCGGTCTTATCGCATGCCACGTTTCCGGTCGAGGTCGTTTTTTGTGGTCGGGATGTTTTAGAAAATGATGATTCGATTCACGTGATGACGTTGCACGACTCTAATTGGCAAGCAGTCTTTGAAGAGCAATTATTGCATTTACTGAATCGAGGAGAAATAACGACAGGATTATTTTCGAAAGATGCACGTTCCGCGCAGCAAACGCTTGAGGACTTCATGTCTGAGTTCTCGTTATTGATGCCCTATAACTTCATCGTGACCCGCGATGCAACAAATCGATTTGGCATGCTCGATCACTTTTGTACGAATGGAAAGATCGCGCATTTTGGAAAAATAGCCGATGGAGAGAAGTCTTTTAAGTAACGATCGAACCATCAAATATAAGGAGGAAGCACAATGAGCTTAGCGTCATATATCTGTATGGAGAGACAAATTCCTGATCAGTACCTCGATTTGGACGATGAAGATGAAGCACTTTCCTTCTATATAGGACCGTGTTTTGCGGATGAAGACTGTCTGTATGAAGTAAAAACGAGGCATTTCCATAAATGGTATGTGTATGAAATTTCAAGTCATTGGGGAATCGAGATCGTTGAACCTTTTGATTCCTTAGTTTCAACGGAGTCAAAGGAAAAGCTACGTCATCTGTTTACGCTCATGAACGAGTTCTTAGACGAGGGTGAATCGTTCGAATTGTATACCTGTTGGATTGGGGAAGAGTACTATCCAAAAGTAAAGAGTATGGCACTATCTTTGGAACTTGATCAGTTAGAAGACATTGAGATTCCTGAAAGAACGCATATTTTGATCACGAAACAGAGTAAAAACTAAAAAAGCCGCTGATCCACAGCGGCTTCAGTTTATTTGGTTCACTCTTGTGCATAGACGATGTCTGCGATGGCATGGACCTGAGCAAGCGTCATTTCGGAATAGAATTCGATCGACAAAGGATGATCCGTCGGCTCGAGTTCAAAGAAAGGAAGTTGACCGGTTCCTTCATCATGGACCATCACTTTTAAGTTGACGGTATCCGGGTAAGCGGGTAGATCGCTTGAAAACCAGCCGAACATCGGCTCCTCGATCCGAGAACGTTTTTTCTCGATGAAGCGAGCGAAGTTGTCAGGACTCAAACTCACCCATGTAATCCACCAGAAGGGTTCGTCTTGTCCAGCGATCGGAAGTTCAAGAATGCCCTTCACGAAATAATGTGGACCGTCCAGTTCTAAGACACACCACGTATCATGCATCTCGCTTTTCGTTTCTTGCTCTTTCTCAGACATTTGTTCGTAGTAGACCGGTCCGAGTGTTTCATATTCAGTCGGGAGTTCGTCGTGGCGTTCGCCACAGATGGCGCAAGGCATTGGTTTTTTCATTGGAATCACCTCTAAGTTGAGTTATGTATGTCTCGTTGTCGAACGTTAGGAGAAAGCATACTTGTAGTGTAACACCCATTGGTAGAGAATCCTGAAGAAGACCGTGACAATCCAGCGAAAGTGAGGGGATTAGGTGCACATTTACATCGAAGAACAACAAAATCATGCGAAGACGATTAAAGAATATCATCTGACAGTGAAAGGACAAGACCAAATCACATCCATTTTTTCTTTCGAGTATTATGACGATGATTCAAAAGAAGATGAAGTCATCTCTTACGAAATAGTGTTAACCCAGTTATTCTCGCGGTTAAATCGTTTTCCAATCTATCTCACTTTTGGATTCCATGAACTGACGGATTTAGAAAAAGAAGATTTGCTGTCTACGGTTAAGCACAAACAATTACCGTATACAGAGATCCTAATCACTAAGCGTGAAAGATATATGACCGTCGAAGTGAATCAACCGACTGACTTATTGCAAATACTAGCGAAGACCATTTCATTGGCTAGGAACAACGGTTACTATTTGATTGCTTTCACCGATGTATTGAAGTTTGAAACGAGGAGAGTAAGACGGTGGCTGATCAAAAAAGAGAGAGTAGTGCCAGTAATCGATATGACAAAACCGACGACATTTTTCAAAACCGGCTTTGATTTCGAGAATGTGCTGATCTTTTCAAATGAAACAGATTTCGATGCATTAGAAAAAATAGAAGCACTGTTTCCAGAAGATGAAATCGAGCGGTAATTGAGAGGTTATGAGGGGAGAGGGAACGTGTTGGATGTCTATTTTGAGAGGCATATGGATCACGCACAAGTGTTTAAGGACAGATACTTGTACATTGATCGACCAGAACGTATCGACTTCATCTATTCGATGGGTTGTCTACCAGATATGGAAACTAAAAGCGACTATCAAGGCGATTCAAATCGAGTCTTGAAACAATTTTTGACGCGTCTCAATCGGTTCCCGATTTTCATCACGTTCGGTGGAGGATTTACGGACGAGGAGGTCGAGCCGTACTTTCAAAAGCACAATCTATCGTATACAAAGGTTCGACCAAACAAGAACCTATACTATCACGTTCAAGTGAATGACGCGACCGAACTGGAGTTGTTGCTAGATGAGACCTATTGGTATGGGGCTGTGAACGAAGACTTTTTTATATCGTTTACGAATCTCCTGACGTTTGAGCGGAGAATGGTCAAAGGATGGTTTTTCAAAAAAGAACGTACCGTGCCCGTCATTCATGTGACGAAAGAGATGTCGTTCATCACGATGGAACATGATTTCATGGGCTATTATCTGTTTTCGAATGAACCCTGTTTTAATACCGAGGACAAGGTGAAAGCCATCTTTCCTGACGACGGTACCATTGAATTCTATTGATGAAACAAGCAGTTGGATGATGTAGATGGATCAAGCAGAATACGTGGAGGGATTTCCATGTTATACATCGATCTCGAAGAACATACGAATCATGCAAAAGTGATCAAAGACCGTTATCTCGATATTGATCATCCAGGTGCTATTAAGTCGATTTATTCGATGGGATGTATTCCGAATGATGAGAAACGCGACTATCAACGTGACTCGAACGATGTACTGAAGTATTTTTTGACGCGTCTGAATCGATTTCCGCTATTCGTCACGTTCGGCGGTGGTTTTACCAATGAAGAAGTGGAACCGTTTTTTCAGAAGGAAAATCTGTTCTACACAAAGATTCAACCAGATAAGAGCAGTCCTTTTTATAGCGTTCAAGTGAACGATGCGAGCGAACTTGAGCGTCTGCTGGACGAAACGTATTGGTATGCGGCAGTAAACGATTTTTATTTCCTATCCTTTACGAATCTCCTGACGTTTGAACGAAAAATGGTCAAAGGGTGGTTCTTTAAAAGAGAACTGATTGTTCCCGTCATTCGTGCGACGAAAGAGATGTCATTCATCACGATGGAGCATGATTTCATGGGCTATTATCTGTTTTCAAATGAAGCCTGTTTTGATAGTAAAGAGAAGGTAAAATCGTTTCTTCCTAAAGGAGATGGCATTGACTACTATGATTGATAATCACACGGATGATGTAAAGGAGGACGATCATGTTTGGGATCAGTATGAGTCTAAAAGAATTGCCAGAAAACGAAAAAGAGATTCTCCAATTTCCGAGTCATGTCCAACGCTTTTTGAAAGAAGACTTCGCAAGTGAGTCCAATCGTTGCGATCTCTTAATTAATCTCGATCCTTACACCGATAAGTTGTTTTTAGCGAGAGAAGTGAACGAGTTAATTGGAATTTGCGAGCTGCTTATTCAACGCTATTGCACACCGAAGGAAGCATGGATGATGAATCAGGCGAATCATTATGCGAATGAGCCGTGGATGATGCATCAGTCAGACAATCGAATGATGGAACTACATCAATTTTTAGAAGTGTTGAAGCGGATGTGCATCGCGTCCGTCTATCAAAATACGTTGATTTGCTTTTGGGGAGACTGATTGATTGAATGTTGAAGAATATATAAAAATTGGAGTTTTGAAAAGTGAGAAAAAAGCTGAAGATAACGGGAATCATAGCAGGTGTAAGTCTTTCGATATATGTCGTGTGGACAATCTATCGACTATTTTTCTTGGTTGATATCAATGTTGTACCAAAAGAAGAGTATATCTCCAAAAGTATCTCGCCCGATCAGGCGTACACGGTTCGCTTTTACCGCGCGAATGGTGGCGCGACGGTGGATTATGCGATGCTTGGCATTATGGAGAACAAGGACGGAGAAAAGCGCAGAATGTACTGGGAGTATCCTTGTCGCGAAATAAAAGAAGTGAAGTGGACGAAGGATACGGTGACGATCAATGGCACTAAGATCAAGATATGGAGTCAAGTGTATGACTTCAGAGAGGGCATATACGAAGCAAATTAAGAGGAACATGAGGATGTTGGTATGCATTCAGCAAATCTTGGCGTGCGATCATGACGTAGTTGTCAGAAACCAAGCATGCAAGGATGATGATTACCGACTGCTTGGTTTCTTCAACAAATAACGAGGCGGTGGACCGAAAGATTGCTCCGCTTCGAAATACGCCAATTCGCCTGGAATACAGGAAATGATTGAGGCGAATCCAAAGCCGATGGCGTGTTCGAGTGCCTCACGGAGAGGTAACGTTTTCCCACTGATCAGCTCGTTTTCTGATAGACAATAGCACGTATCCGGTGCACCATGCTGCTTCAATAAATCATACGTATCCTCAGGCCATGAATTAGGTGGTTTGATTTCAATCAAATAATCATTCTTCAGCATGCTTAAATACCGGTGGTCTAACCGCTGAAGCGCCATATCTCGTTTTTTGGGCGTGAACAGTTCATGCAGAACGCGCTCTTGAACGCGCTTGACGAAAAACGATTGGACGAGCACTCTTTCTTGTTCTTTATCCATGTTTTCATTTCCTTTCTATTCAATCTAGCGAATGAAATTCATCACATACACTCATTGAATTCATTTTACATAACAAGGAGCCGAATCATGCACTACCTATCTGCGGGATATTATCTCATCCTACCAACCCTTCGAAAAGAGTACATGGACAAGGCGATTGTTCCTGAATCCGTTCTGTCCGTAAGTGAATGCATCTGTACACACTATCCTGACATCAGTATCTTATGGGGAAACTCGGAATTAAAGAAAGACCGTTATATGGATCAACTCGGTCTCTCACTTACCATCTTTCAGTTACTCGAACAATGGATAGAAGAACATCGGAAGACAGGAGATATGTTGTTTCCTCAAGTGTTCTCTAACTTAAATGCTGCGCAAACGTTCGTAGATCGTTTTTTGAATCATCTTCCTGACATACGCATCATCAGCCTCGGTTTACCTGAACAGTATAAAGTGGATTTTCTGGAAGATATAGCGGCTTTTAGTAGTAAAAATCCTGAGCCTTATGGAGTAGAAAAATGGTATCACAACATCTCAGTCCTGACACGGACGGTGCCAAAAAAATCGGGTACGAAGTGTTAGGATTTGATTCGGGATCATTTCATTCGTATTTGTGTAACGGACTGGAACGCGATTTCAGTCACCATTTTAACTTCTCATTAAATAGCCATGGTTTGATTCGGACGATAGAAGAAGCGGATCGTTACTCAGATTATTGTAATGAATTAGGCGAGGCGACAGAAGCAGTCTTATGGTTTCCGTGGGTGATTTTTGAATATGAACGCAGTAATTAGAAGTAAAGATGCTGCTAATCAAGTAACAATCTTTAGCGTAATGGATCAGGAGGATAAAAAACAATGGAATCGACCGAACAATTAGAACAGCATGTAAATCAATTAAGAAATACACTTTATGAATTCGAAAAGAAGATGGAACGTAAATTTTCGATTGAGGAATGGCGGTACCTTCTGGAGAACGGATTAAATAGTCTTTTGAGCACACGTGAAGACGCACAGCAAATGATTTCAAAGCTCTCCATTCGAACGAAAAAAAGGGCTACTCGTTGGAGACTATCATCTGGAGTTGTCTATGCCATTCCGTTACCTCGACTTGGAGGATACGGATATGCAGAGATGAAAATTTCGCAAGATGAGAATCATGAGACTGGAAAGATAGAGCCTATGGGTTATATCCAATACTATAATCTTAGAACAGAAAGAATTCTTTCACTCCAGGAGTTAGACCAAAAGAATCCTGAGGCTTGTATCATCATAGATACGGGGTATTACGGGATTACAGAAGGAGAATGGATCGTACTTGGAAAACGGCATCGAGAAAAAGAAACGTTTGAGACACCATTACTATTTGGTAGTGTACCTAGTTTAAATTCTGATGAGGAAAACTACTATGTTACTCGAGGTATCAATGGAGAAAGAATGTTTGTGGAAGAAGAAAAGGCACGAGCGGTGATAAATCCTTCTGCAACCTGCGGTGATTTATCTGCTGTATATAAATATGAAGAACGATTAAAAATAATGAATGATTTTAAGAATTCATAATAAGTTAACGGGGATACAAAACATTGAAAAATAAAGAGCAATTAGAACTGTATGTAAATCAATTGAGAAGTACAATTCAAGAATTCGAAAAGAGAGTGGATCACGAATTTTTGATTGAGGAATGGCGATACTTGCTGGAGCATGCATTGGATAGCCTTTTGAGTACACGAGAAGATGAACAAGAAGTGATTTCAAGCGTCTCGATTCGTATGAAAAAGAAACCTTCGCGATGGAATTTATCATCAGGAGTTGTCTATGCGATTCCTTTACCTCGACTTGGAGGGTATGGATATGCAGAAATGAGAATCTCTAAAGATGAGAACCATGAGACTGGAAAACTAGAGTCTATGGATTACATCCAATACTATAATCTTAGAACAGAAAGAATTCTTTCACTCCATGAGTTAGATAAAAAAAATCCTGAACCTTGTATAGTCATTAGAACGGGTTACTATGGTATAAAAAATGGGGAATGGATTGTACTTGGAAGACACCATCGAGAAGAAGGAACATTTTCAACTCCGTTGTTATTTGACACTTTAGAATCGAATGATGAAGAGTATTTCATCACAAAAGGCTTATGGGGAGAGAAAATTTTTGTGGATGAAAAAGAGGCTAAAGCAGTCGTAAATCCATATGGTTCAAGTGGGGATATAGCTGCTGTTTACAAATACGAAGAACGATTAAAAGAAATCAATGACAATTTGAAATGACTATTTATGTTGGAATCACAGATTGATTTAGAAGTATTAAAATGATACCCAAACGGAGGTTGATTTAATGAATTATCTTGATCATTTAGAAAAGCATTGTGGAGAATTCACGGAAGCATTCCCAATTGAGGAACTTGAACAAAAGAACGTCCAAATCTTGAAATTCAAAGATGCACCGTTCAAGGAGACCTATACGATTGCATCCCTTGGATTACTTTTTCATCCACTTCGAATGGAAGACGGTTCACTGATGCATCAAGAAATAATGATGTTAGCGGAACAACCAGACGTTCAGGATGAGATCATTTTTCTACTCTGGCAATTGGCTGAATACGCTATGAGAACAGGACACGCATTTGATGCAGCAGAATACTATCCACTCCCTGAAGGAATATTTGAAAAGTATCAGTTCTCCTCTGTTTATGTCACAAGTCCTGTGTACTTTGATGAATCCTTCTGCCTATTTGAAACAGATTCTAATGTTGGGAACGAGCCTGACACCGTATTGCCAGTCTGGTTCGTACCGATTTTTGAATCCGAGGAGAAATATATTGAAAAGTATGGAGCAGATCGATTCGAAGATCTTTTGTTTGAGACAGAGGAGTTAGTAGATTTTAACCGTAAACCACTCGTATAAATGGTTACTGATAGTTATTTGAAAGACAAAACATCAATCATACATGATCTGATTGAAGATCTTAGAGGTTTAGAGAATAAAGGAGAATCAAATGAAGACGCCTCGTATACATGACATCATATCGAAATTAGAATCGGTTTTAGAAAATCAACTACCAAGGGAAGAAGCTTCAGAATGGGCTTACAAATGGATGATGATATCAGAAAATGAAGAGGGTTTGGAGACTACAGATTACGATATTTTAGTTTTCCAAGGCTTAACTAAGGTGTATGGCATGGACATGCTCAATAGTCCTACCGAATATCTTCATTGTGAGGAAGATATACGCGACTGGGTAAAGGAACTCCAAAATATCGAAAACCGTTATCATCAGAAGTGTAGAAAAAACTTCAACTAAAATTTTGATTATATCGCGCAATTACAGTAAACGATCTAGTTTCTTTGCAAAAGAAAGCTAATTTATCGGTTGTCACGTAAGGGGGAAGAAACTGAAGATTTTTGTGTTGACTCTTCTGATTTTTCATTAATGAATTATGTGCTTGAAATCGTCAAAACGTATGGCAGGGATGTATTCTCGCCTCTATCGCCCATGCTATCTTTGTCGCGAATAACCCTGATTTTGCTTATGAGCATTCGTGTGATGGTGATCATTACAGTAAGAATGATGGTCAAGGCTGTAGAGGAACAGTAACATTTGGACGAACAATTTTTTTAGCGGGCTTTCGAAACGAAGAATTTTTTAAAGAGACTACAGAAGCGAACAATTTACTAATCGTAGCTCCAGAAAAGCAGAAAGACTTGCTGCAGATGATACTTTTCAATATCTATTAGATGATGTTGAAGGAGTCATTCTCCCAGTCGTTACTACTGTCTTATGGGAATATATTTATGTACTAAGCCATGAAAAAAATACTTTTATTTCTTCTATATCAAATGTGGATGAAATTGTTCTAGGTTGCTATCTATACAAACTTAAGATTAGTAATAAAAATGAGTTGTACGAGTATATAAGCTTGATTTATCTAGACTCATTTAATGGATACAGTATGGTTATTTCAACAAATAAAGATATATGAATTTCTTAGTTCTACTACAGAAACATACTTTCTAACATTAGGTCACGATGGAGATGGTTTTGACTTTATAGCAAATTATAAAAATCACCCATACAAGTATGTAAAAATAGTTGATGAGTAATTAAAGAGAGCTCTCGATGATCGAGAGCTCTCTTTATCTTGATGTTTTAAAATTAAAATTCATACTAAGAAAACAGATATGTTGTAATTGTGAGAGCTCTGATCCAACAACGATTAAGATTCAAGCATCACGCGATCCAATTGATGCAAATACAGTTTGGTAGTAAGAAAAATAACAAATGAAAAGCCGAACAGCAAATAAAGTGGTGATTGATATGTTAAGACACTCAATGTTGCTAGTAGAAGAAATGAAAACAATAAAATGTATCCATAGCGTACTAGACTAAAAAGGGCTAGCTTAAGGGCATCCTTTTTTTTTAGCTCATAATGCGAGAGAATCGGAAATAAGAAAACGGAAATAGCCAAGAAGAACAGACTGACGATTGAAAGACTCGTAAATAAGAAGGTCTGTCCTGTCTCTAAGTGACGAATGATTAAAAAATCAAAAAGTAAAAACAGTAAGATGAAGGTCCACAAAATGCCGAATTTAAAATGGGATTGCATCGCTTCTTTAAAAAAACGAATGTAGGCTCGAAAAACACTGTAATCTTGATGAACTGACCACTGTCTTGTGACGGCAGTTAGTGCATAAAGAGCTGGGAAAATCGTGATGACTGGTAAAAGGGTGATAAAAAAAATGAAGTTCAACTGTACGAGTCCAGTAGTGAATTCAAGTAGCTGGAATAGTTTGTTTTGTTCATGTCTTAAGTTCATAAGTACCTCCCCCGAAGTTCTGCTCAAAAATTAACTAGATTTAGATTCGAGACGATTAAATGGTGCTGTTGAGTTACGAATAATTAATTCCGGTTCATAAATGTGAGATGGAGGGGCTTCTTTTTTTTCCACCGCTGCAATAATCCGTTCTGCTGCAGCGCGTCCAAGTTCTTGTTTCGGGTGAATGATCGAAGTCAATTTCACTTCCGTTGCCACTGCAAGTACGGAATCATCATAACCCACGAGAGAGACATCTCGAGGAACAGATAGATGTAGCTTCCGTAACTGATCCAAGACACTTAATGCCAATTGATCATTGTAACAAACCACAGCACTTGGTCGATGCTTTCCATTTTCAAAGAGACGTCCAATCGAATCATAAAAACTTGGAATTAACTCTTCCGTTGTATAGGTAATGATTAATTCTGGCTCTAAAGGAATGTTGTATTCACGAAACGCACGAAGGAATCCACGCATTCGATAAACACCCTGTAAATCATCCGTCTTAAACAAGCCTATGATCCGTTCATGACCAAGGTTGATTAGATGTTCCGCTGCTAAAAATCCACCTCTTTCGTCATCCATCATAAGATGAGGAGGCATTAGTTGAGAGTAATATTGGTTGATCATCAAATAGGGAATGTTTTGCTGCTCAAGTTCTAGATAGTATTTGATGTTCGGATTATAGTTACTACTTTTCGTAGGTTCAACAATTAATCCATCAATTTGACGATCTAACATCATTTCGAGGCATTGACGTTCTTTGTCTACATCATTGTTTGTGCACGAAAGTGTCAGCGTATACCCTTTTGAAGCTAAATGCGATTCAATTCCTCGAATGATAGATGGAAAGATGTAATCAGACATATACGTTGTAATGACACCGATATTTTTTCCATTATTAGCACGTTCAGTTATCTCAGCTTCTAGTGTAGGAAGTACTTGGGAGCAGTAAGTTCCTGATCCTTGTTCGCGGTACAGGTATCCTTCATTTACAAGTTCTCCAACTGCTTGACGAATCGTGTGGCGACTAACTTTAAAGGATTGTACAAGCTCACTTTCAGGAGGAATTTTTTCGCCCGGACGTACTGTGCCATCTTTAATCCAATCGAGAATATGATCTTTAACGATACTATATTTTGTCCGTTGTGCCATGAGGCGTCCCTGCTTTCTTTCTTGTAACAGCAAACTTATCCGTACAAGATGTGATAGTACTTACATATTAGCAAATATTTGTCCGGTTTGCTATGGATTTAAGAGAAAATCAATAGATATACTAATTAAATGTACGTACAAAAAAGAAATAAATGACAAAAAATCGAATTGACATGTCCGAATGTGTGTAATAGACTCAAATTGTGCAGAAAACGCTTTCATTGTTCATTTAAATCGTTTTAATTGTCTTTCTTATAGCGTTGTGTGGGCTTCGCTATAAAAAACATTGTTTTTACTTAAATAAATATGTACGTACATCTTAATTCCGCTTTGACACTGAAAACTAAATCAATGGAGGAATTCACAATGAACATTAAATCAAAGAAAATGTTTGCGCTAACCATGACTGCCTTGATGACTACATCGATAGCATTAGCTGGTTGTTCGGGAGATGGCAAAAGTGCTGACGGGAAAGTCGAACTCACATTCATGTTTCGCGGGAATCCTGAAGAATTAAAAGCGTACAAAGCAACAGTAAAACGATTTGAAGAAGCCAATAAAGACGTTAAAGTGACAATGGTACAAACAGCTCCAGATCAATATGATACGAAATTAAAATCTGCAATTGCAGGACGGAAAGTGCCAGATGTCTTCTTTTACAATCCGGCTCAAGTCAAAGCTTACGTGAACTCAGGTGTACTACTAGATATTACAAAGAACGTCGAAGGATCGAAAGACATCCAGTTAGAAGACATCTGGAAAAAAGGGGTCGATAAGTACCGCTATGATGGAAAGGTACTTGGCAAAGGGGCTATATATGGTCTACCCAAAGATTTAGGACCATTTGCGCTTGGCTATAATAAAACGATGTTCGAGAAAGCGGAGGTACCGCTTCCGGATAAGGACAAACCGTACACATGGGACGAATTCATTCAAGTAGCTAAAAAGTTAACGAAAGATACGAATGGCGATGGAAAAATGGATCAGTACGGTACAGGATTTAATGTGAACTGGGCATTGCAACCGTTCGTTTGGAGCAACGGAGCAGATTGGATCAACGAAGAGGGAACGAAAGTAACGATTGACGATCCAAAATTCATCGAAGCTCTCCAATTTTTCGTAGACCAGCAACTAAAGCATAAAATCACTCCATCAATCGGAGAATCACAAACACTCGATACCTATCAACGCTGGATGAAAGGACAACTTGCGTTTTTCCCTGTTGGTCCTTGGGATATGGCAGCTTTTAAAGATCAATTGAAGTTTGAGTATGACCTTCTTCCGTGGCCAGCGGGATCAACAGGTAAACCAGCAGGGTGGGTCGGCTCACTCGGGATTGGTGTAGGATCAACGACGCAACATCAAAAAGAAGCAACAGAACTAGCCATGTACTTATCTGCTAACCAAGAAGGACAACAAGCTTTAGTGGATGCGCAAGTTCAGTTACCAAACAGCATGGAAATCGCAAAAACTTGGGTGGAGGACACATCAATCAAGCCTGCCAACAAACAGGAATTCCTTGATTTGATTAATGATTATGGACGTGGTCTCCCGGCAGAAAAAACGTATACTGCTGAATGGTATGACGAGTTCTTCAAAAACATCCAGCCTGTACTCGATGGAAAAACATCAGTTGAAGACTATGTAAAAAAAGAGCAACCGAAAATGCAAAAGTTGCTAGATGATGCCATCGCACAAGAGAAACAGGCGAACTAACTAGAGATGATGATTTAGGTGGCGTAAGTCGCCACCTAAATCTCTAGCGTAGAAAGGATGGAAGACAATGAAGACAAAACCGATTCCCAAGTTATATCGTACGGAGCAACGGTATGCCTATCTATTCGTTGCGGCTCCGGTGATTGGGTTCTTTCTATTTGCGTTAATTCCGTTAATGTATTCCTTCTATGGTGCATTCACGAACTGGAACGGACTCGGACAAATGAAGTTCATCGGACTAGAAAATTTTATTAATGTGTTTCAAGATGAGTATTTTTATAAAGCCATGTACAACACGCTGTTCATGATGATCGGGATTCCAATTGGCATCGTATTAGCACTTCTCCTTGCCCTCGCGTTGAATCGAGGGATTTTTGGTACTAATACGTTCCGCGTCATCTATTACATTCCCGTTATCTCTTCCATCGCGGCTGTCTCGATTTTGTGGCAGTGGGCATATAACGGTGATTATGGTTTGGTGAATCAGTTCTTGGACTTGATTGGTATTGATGGTCCGAACTGGCTTCAAAATGCCAATACCGTTAAGCCGGCATTGATCGTTATGGCGATTTGGAAAGGTCTTGGCTATACGATGCTCTTGTATTTGGCAGCCTTGCAGAGTGTACCGCGTTCGTATTATGAAGCAGCAAAATTAGATGGTGCGAATGCCTGGCACTGCTTTTGGTATATTACGCTCCCAATGGTTAAACCGGTCACCTTCTTCATCATCGTGACAAATATTATTGGTGGGGCGCAAATCTTTACGGAAATCAACGTCATGACGCCGACAGGGGGACCGGAGTATTCCTCTGCTTCTGCCGTCTTCTACATTTGGCAAAAGTCCTTCGGAAACTTCCAGTTGGGCTATGCTTCAGCGATGGCACTCGTTCTCGGTCTTTTCATTTTCATCGTTACCTTGTTCCAATTCCGTATGAACGAAAAATCATCATTTGACTTGGATTGAGACATTCATACCTTAGAAAGGAGAATGACCATGCAGTTAGCCCTTACCCGTAAAAAAGAAAAAGTAGAGACGATGTCCGTAAAGAAAAAAGATCGAATTACTGATATATTCGTCTTCATCTTTCTGACGATGGGTGCAATCGTCATGATCGCACCATTATTGTGGATGGTATCGACCTCTCTGAAGTCAAAAGATGAAGTGTTATCCCTTCCACCGGTTTGGATTCCCACAGACATATCGTTCAATAAGTATATGGAGATTTGGAATATGGGTCCGCTGTTGTCTGGTATATCGAACAGTCTGATCGTCGCGTTATCTGTCACGATCGTTGGAACGTTCACCTCGAGTCTTGCGGCATTCGCGTTCGCTAAGTTGAATTTCAGAGGAAAAAATAAAATCTTTCTTCTTTTGTTCGCATCTGTCATGATTCCGTATCCTGTCCTGATGATTCCGCAGTTTATGATGTTCTCGGAAATCGGGTGGGTCGATACCCTTCTTCCGTTGATCGTACCTGGTTTGTTCGGGAATATCTTCATGATTTTCTTCTTACGCCAATTCTTGAACAGTATTCCGAATTCTATCATCGAAGCGGCTAAAATTGACGGTTGTTCCTATTTTCAAATCTTTTATAAAATCGTCTTTCCATTGATCAAGCCCGCTGTAGCTGCACAATTGATTTTATGGTTCATGGCGATTTGGAACGATTATCTCGGTCCGATTCTTTATCTCAATTCTCCCGAAAAACAAACCCTGCAATTGGTCATCGCCAACTTTAATGCATCCTATGCTATTCAAAGTGATTATCCGTTAATCATGGCCGCGTCTGTTGTCGCCTTATTACCAATGCTGATCGTCTTCATGATCTTTCAAAAACAAATCATCGAATCGATTGCCATTTCTGGCGTTAAAGGTTGAGCTGTAACGAAAAGATGAAACACCCGTCTTAAGTAAAGGCGGGTGTTTGTGATTAAAGGAGGAAAAAAAACAATATGAAAAAAATGATGATGGGGATCATTGTCTTATTCATTGCAGGGTGCTCTTTTTTTTGGTGGTCTACGAATGCGTCTCTCGAAGATTTGGAATTACCGAAAGCGCCATTCGATAAGGAAGTAGCAGACGTACAACCTGATATTTTGAATCAGGAAAAGAAATGGACTACAAACTTTGCGCATGACGGAGCGATCATAAAAGAAGGTGATACCTATTATGTGTTTTCGACAGATTATATGGTAGGAGGTCCACCGACACCGGGCATCCAGATTCGAAAATCAAAAGATCTCATTAACTGGCAATTTACAGGACGTGTATTTGACGAAGTCTCTCAAGAAGCATTCAAATGGACAGGAGGAAATACGTTTTGGGCCCCTTCTATTACGAAGATCAAGGATACATTCTACCTTTACTATTCTGTCTCAAAAGTCGGGAGTCGTACCTCGTATATTGGAATGGCGAGCGCTTCAAATATTGAGGGTCCATGGCACGATCAGGGAGTCGTCATCGCCTCAAAAGAAGGAGATGGAAAATCAGTCAATGCGATTGATCCTCATGTGCTCCAAGATAAAACGGGGAAATGGTGGATGACGTATGGTTCCTATTTTGGCGGTATCTTCTTGACGGAAATCAATCCGAATACAGGAAAGCTGATGAAAAAGTCATCAGAAGGGGAGTTGCTGGCTAAGCGAAAAGATATGACGATGGGAATTGAAGGCCCAGAAATTCTTTTCAACGCAAAGACAGGTTACTACTACTTGATGGTTTCATACGGTTGGCTAGAAGATTCGTATAATGTAAGGATTGGGCGCTCGAAATCAATCAATGGACCTTACGTTGATTCACGTGGTCGTGATCTACGTGATACTTCAAATGAATCTTTTGATACTGGTGTAAAAATTGTAGGCTCCTACCGTTTTGAAGAAGACGACGGTTATGTAGGGACCGGTCACTCTGCATTTTTACAGGATGGAAAAGATACCTTTATTATTCATCAAGCTCGACCAAGTGAAGATATCTACTGGTCGCAATTGCAGGTGAGGAAAGTGTATTGGACAAAAGATGGATGGCCAGTGGTTTCGCCCGAACGATACGCAGGTGAAAAGAAAATCAATGTTCAAAAAGAGCAGATCGTTGGAGAATGGGAGATCATTGCTTTCCCGCGCTTTGATGACGGTCAGCAACAATCAAGAAAGCTAAAGTTGCAAATGGATGGCAGTCTTTTGGGTAAGAAGGGTTCATGGCAACTAAAGGGAAGCATCCTTGAATTACGCATAGGACAGGAGACATACGAGTTACAGGTTGGTGCAGCATGGGATTGGGAAAATTGGAAATCAACGATCATCATGACAGGTCTTAGTAAGGATGGAACAGCAGTTTGGGCAAAAAGACGTTGAACCCATCATTTGTACGGACAAATGAATGTATTAAAGAAGGTTGATCATCTGATAGATAGAAAAAAACGTCAAAAAATGCGTATTTTTCTGAAAAATGATTGCATATTCCTAAATAATTGATACAATCATAGTGTAAGTTATACGTACAAATTTATTGTTTATTTAAATTTTCTGCATGGATTTTGATTATTTGTCCGGATGAAAACAAGAGAGTGCCCACACACTTTATTTTTTCTTCTGAAATGTAAGCGTATTCTTTTTGGGAGTAGGGTGATGAAATGTCGAAATATACAATCGGAATTGATTATGGCACGCAATCAGGTAGAGCCGTCTTGATTGACGTCGAAACAGGTCACGAAGTGGCGACTGCAGTCAAACCATACACACATGGAGTGATGGATCAATTTTTGCCTGATGGAAAAACACGGCTTGAACATGACTGGGCACTCCAACATCCGCGTGATTATTTAGAGGTCCTGGAAATGACGATCCCGGCAGTTGTCAAAGAGGCAGGTATCACGAAAGAACAAGTCATCGGGCTCGGCATCGATTTTACAGCTTGTACGATTCTACCGATCGATGCCGATTTAAATCCGTTGTGCTTCCATGAAGAGTATCAACATAATCCGCATAGCTATGTGAAGTTGTGGAAGCATCATGCAGCTCAAGACGAGGCAGACGCTTTGAACCGTATTGCGACTGAACGCGAAGAACCTTTTTTAAAGCGTTACGGCGGGAAAATCTCATCCGAATGGATGATTCCAAAAGTCTGGCAAATTCTAAACGAAGCACCCTCCATTTACGAGGCTGCTCACGAAATTTTAGAGGCGACGGATTGGGTCGTTTCTCAATTGACTGGAAAAGTGGTACGCAATAGTTGTACGGCTGGCTATAAAGCGATCTGGCACAAACAGGAAGGCTATCCTTCAAATGAGTTTTTTAAAGCGTTAGATCCACGACTTGAGAACGTAGTTGAAGAGAAGCTTTCCAATGACATTGCACCAATCGGGGCCAAAGCAGGAGAATTAACGATATCCTTTGCAGAACGAATCGGTCTCCTTCCGGGAACTGCCGTTGCAGTAGGAAATGTTGATGCGCATGTTGCAGTACCTGCCGTTGGAATCACGGAACCCGGTAAGTTGTTGATGGTGATGGGAACCTCTACTTGTCATATCCTGCTTGGTGAAGAGGAGCAGGTCGTACCCGGTATGTGCGGGATCGTCGAAGACGGAGTCTTACCAGGGTATATGGGGTACGAAGCTGGTCAGTCCTGTGTCGGAGATCATTTTGAATGGTTCATCGAAAACTGTGTACCAAGTGACTATTTGCAAGAAGCAACTCTTCAAGGAGTTAGTACGCATCAATTATTAACCGATAAGGCAACGATGCAACGCGTCGGTGAACATGGATTGATCGCCCTTGATTGGTGGAACGGAAATCGTTCTACACTAGTGGATACAAATCTGACGGGTGTACTTCTAGGTTCAACATTACTGACAAAACCAGAAGATATCTACCGCGCATTGATTGAAGCGACGGCCTATGGCACGCGAACGATTGTCGAAGCGTTCCGCACAAGCGGTGTTCCCGTCCACGAAGTATACGCTGCAGGAGGAATTGCGGAGAAGAATGCCTTGATGATGCAGATTTATGCTGACGTTCTAAACATGGAAATCAAGATTTCAGCCTCTTCTCAAACCCCCGCTTTAGGATCTGCCATGTTCGGTGCCGTAGCCGCAGGAGCAGAACGAGGCGGTTATGCCACCATCACGGAAGCAGCGACGAAGATGGGACGTGTAAAAGAAAAAACATATCTTCCGATTCCAGAAAACGTTGAAGTGTATGAGGCGTTGTTCGCTGAGTATACGAAACTATACGATTATTTCGGTCGTGGAGAAAACGATGTGATGAAGCGATTAAAGAAAATCAAAGCTGAAGCGTCGCGTCAGAAGGGAGAACCTGTATGGTGAGTCGTCAATTAAAAGAAGAAGTGCTTGAAGCGAACCTAGCATTGCCAAAGCATGACTTAGTCACCTTTACGTGGGGAAACGTCAGTGGGATTGATCGAAATGCGGGTTTAGTCGTTATCAAACCGAGTGGTGTCCCCTATGACGCTTTGACGATAGATGATTTAGTCGTAGTCGATTTAGAAGGCAATGTTGTCGAGGGTGATCTACGTCCATCTTCTGATACGCCAACACATTTGGCTTTGTATCGTGCTCTGCCTGAGATTGGAGGCATTGTCCATACGCATTCCCCTTGGGCGACAAGCTGGGCGCAAGCAAAACGAGCAATTCCTGCATTCGGAACGACACATGCCGACTACTTTTATGGAGAAATTCCGTGTACACGTGAACTCTCTGATGAAGAGATCGAGACGGCGTACGAGTTAGAAACCGGAAACGTCATCATTGAGACGTTGAACGAACTACACTTGGAAGCTGTTGCTGTACCAGGTGTGCTGGTCGCAAATCATGCACCTTTTTGTTGGGGGAAGCATGCGGATGAAGCCGTGCACAATGCAGTCGTACTTGAGGAAGTAGCCAAGATGGGTATTCATGCCTTGAATCTGAATCCAGGATTAGCACCCATCAAACAAAGCATCTTAGATAAACACTACTTGCGCAAACACGGAGCAAACGCCTACTACGGTCAGAAATGATAGGTGCACATAGCTAGATGAGGGGGATTTTAAATGTTGACAGCAAACACACACGAATTTTGGTTCGTGACAGGAAGCCAGATGCTCTACGGTGAGGAGGTAATTCGTCAAGTCGAAACACATTCAAAAGAGATGGTCTCAGGATTAGATGCAGCGGACGTCTTCCGGGATCGAATTGTTTACAAAGGAGTGGTCAAAAATGCAGAAGAAATTCGGCAGATGATGTTGCAGGCGAATGCTGATGATGCCTGTGCCGGTGTGATCACATGGATGCATACCTTCTCACCATCGAAAATGTGGATTAGTGGGATGCGTGTCTTACAAAAACCATTGCTCCATTTTGGGACACAGTTCAATCGTGACATCCCGTGGGATGCGATCGATATGGATTTCATGAACCTCAATCAGTCGGCGCATGGTGATCGTGAACATGGTTTTATCACAAGTCGAATGAACGTGAAGCGAAAAGTGCTCGTCGGTCATTGGGAAGATGAACTCACACGTCAAAAGATGTCATCTTGGATGAATGTAGCGCATGCGTTAGCGGAAAGTAAGAACTTAAAAGTCGCGCGATTCGGTGACAACATGCGGAATGTAGCAGTGACAGAAGGTGACAAAGTCGAAGCGCAGATTCAACTGGGCTGGACGGTTGATGGGTATGGTGTCGGCGATCTCGTCACCTACATGAATGCGGTATCGGAGTCAGATTTAGATGACTTGATGGAAGAATATCGCACGCGGTATGAAGTGACGAATACTGGAATGGAAGAAGAAGCATTCCAGGAATCGGTTCGCTATCAAGGTCGCATCGAACTCGGCATGAAGGCTTTTCTTGAAGCTGGTGGATACACTGCCTTCACGACAACCTTCGAAGACCTACATGGCATCAAGCAACTACCTGGGCTAGCCGTTCAACGATTGATGGAGCAAGGGTACGGGTTTGCTGGAGAAGGAGACTGGAAAACCGCAGCGCTTGTTCGTCTTATGAAAATCATGGCGAGCAACGAACGGACATCTTTCATGGAAGATTATACTTATCACTTTGAACCAGGCAACGAAATGGTCTTAGGGGCGCATATGCTCGAAATCTGTCCGACCATTGCGGTCGATAAGCCTAGAATCGAGGTACATCCTCTCGGAATCGGAGATCGTGAAGCGCCAGCGCGGATGGTATTCGAAGGACAGAATGGCAAGGCATTGAACGCTAGTTTGATTGATTTAGGACATCGCTTCCGACTCTTGGTAAACACAGTCGAGGGCATCCAACCGGATGAAGCAATGCCGAATCTTCCTGTGGCACGTGTTCTATGGAAAACAGAACCATCGATGGCTCAAGCTGTCGAAAACTGGATCCAAGCCGGGGGAGCGCACCATACTTGTTACTCCTATGAAGTGACGACTGAACAACTACGCGACTTCGCAGAACTTCTGAACATTGAAATTGCTGTCATCGATAAAGAAACGGAGACGGTTCGATTTAATAATGAGTTACGTTGGAATGAACTGTACTATCGACCATAATTTATAGGGGCCTTCCTAGGTCCCTTTTCTTGGAGGAGATACTATGAATAACCAACTCGTCACATCAACACTAAATACAAAAGAAGCTGCAACACAACTAATCGTCAATGTAGATTTACCAAAAGGTAAAATCAGTAAGCATATCTATGGGCACTTTGCGGAACACCTTGGACGTTGTATTTATGAAGGACTTTGGGTTGGTCCAGAATCATCCATACCGAATACAGATGGCATTCGGAACGATGTATTGACAGCATTGAAGAAATTGAACATTCCGGTTTTACGATGGCCGGGTGGATGCTTTGCAGACGAGTATCATTGGAAAGATGGTATTGGACCAAATGAAAACCGAAAGCGGATGGTCAATACACATTGGGGTGGCGTCGTCGAAAACAATCATTTCGGAACCCATGAATTTATGCGCCTTTGTGAATTACTAGAGTGTGAGCCTTATATTTGTGGAAACGTTGGAAGTGGGACCGTCCAAGAAATGTCTGAATGGGTCGAATATATGACGTTCAATGGAGAATCACCGATGGCGAACTGGCGTCAGGAGAATGGCCGTACAGAGCCGTGGTCGCTTACGTATTTCGGTGTTGGTAACGAGAACTGGGGTTGCGGTGGGAATATGCGTCCGGAGTATTACGCCGATCTATATCGTCGCTATCAGACATATGTCCGCAATTATGATGGCAATCAACTCTATAAGATTGCTGGTGGTGCAAACATTGATGATTACAAATGGACTGAAGTTCTCATGCGTGAAGCGGGTACGATGATGGATGGTCTTAGTCTGCACTATTATACGATTCCGGGCGATTTTTGGTTAGGTAAGGGATCAGCGTTAGATTTTACGGAAGATGAATGGTTCATCACCCTAAAACGTGCTTATTACATGGATGAACTGATCACAAAGCATGGGCAAATCATGGACCAGTATGATCCAGAAAAGCGCGTCGGTCTCATTGTTGATGAATGGGGAACGTGGTTCGACGTTGAACCAGGAACAAACCCAGGCTTCTTGTATCAACAAAACTCAATCCGAGATGCACTTGTCGCAGCGATTCACTTCAATATCTTCCATAAGCATAATGACCGCGTTCACATGGCGAACATCGCACAAATGGTCAATGTGCTTCAAGCAATGATCTTAACGGAGGGTGACCAGTTCATTCTTACGCCAACGTACCATGTCTTTGAGATGTATCGCGTTCACCAAGATGCTGAACGAGTCGAGCTAGCAGCCATCACGCGTGACTATGTAGCTAAAGAAGAATCGATTCCTTCTGTAAACGCGACAGCTTCTCGCGATGCTGATGGTGTATTGCACATTAGCCTCTGCCAGCTTGATCATCAAAATAGCGATAAAGTAGAAATTGATTTGCGGGGAATGGGGACGATTTCTAACGTATCTGCACGTATTTTAACAGCAGATCATCTCAATGCCCATAACACGTTTGAACAACCAGATGTGGTTGCGCCGCGTGATCATGAGGTCCAGGTGACAGAAGACGGAAAGCTCATCATGGATGTTCCGGCGATGAGCGTCATCACAGTGGCGGTTCGCTAAGATGAAAGTCGTCGAGACAAGACGGTGTCGTACTTGTCCACCGACAAAAGTAGACACTGATTGGTTATTAACCATCGACGCGGAAGTCATGCCGCAAGTCACGGACGCTGAGTATCAGGAACGTCTTCGTCAATGTGCAGTCTGTCCGTTTTATCAGGACGATACCTGTTTGAAGTGCGGGTGCTATGTCTCTTACCGGGCACGCCTTGCAACAAAGCATTGCCCGGTGAAGGTTTGGTGAAAAAGGAGCGACTTGAGATGGAGCGACAAGAAGTAGTAGATCAGACGGCGTTTACGCTCGAGAACGATATGTGTCGTTTACGCATTTTGACATATGGAGCAACCCTGCAAGAGTTTTCGATTCAAGATGAGGGATGGAAAAATCTCATTTTGTCATACGATACGGTTGAAGAATACAAGACAGACACGTATTACTTGGGAGCGACTGTCGGACGTGTCGCTGGTCGAATCGAGGACGGGACATTCGATATGGACGGTGCAACGTACCATCTGCCTCAAAACGAAGGGAAGCATCATCTTCACGGGGGAGACGGTCTCCACTGTCAATTCTGGAAAATGGAAGACGTATCCAATACTCATCTCGTTCTTCGGTATGTAAGTCCTGATGGTGAGAATGGCTATAAGGGTACACTCGATGTCAGAGCATCGTTTGAATTGTTAGCTGACGGTGTCAAAATTACGTATGAAGCAATCAGTGACACTGATACGGTATGCGATATGACAAATCATACGTACTTTAATCTAAGTGGTGGAAGTCGTGATATTTTAGGACATGAATTGACGTTACCGGCTAATCAATTTGCTGAGCTGCGAGATGATTTGATTCCTACAGGACGCCTATTGGATGTCGATCAGACCCCTTTTGACTTCCAATCAGGACGAATGCTAGGAGATGGTCCAGCTTCAAGCCATCCACAAAATCAACTCGTCAATGGTTATGATCATCCATTTTTATTCGACGACCAACGAAAAGCGACGCTGTACGATCCTGAAAGTAAGCGTTCCTTGATGTTGTCTACGACTGCACCAGCTCTTGTGCTCTATTCAGGAAACCAGATGAATGAAGAAACGATCTTACGTGAGGGAAGCTCTCGAAAATATTATGGTGTTTGTCTCGAGCCGCAACATCTTCCGGACGCCGTTCATCACAGTAATTTTTCATCCATTCGATTATTAGCAGGAGAGACGTATCATTGGGAAACGGAATATCGCGTTGGGAAAGGAGTCAGTCGATGAACCTCGAACAGATACAAAAGCAGGTTGCTACTTGTTCGTGTGGAAATCTACATTACCCCATTACGATTGAACAAATCAGTGCCTCTGAAAAAGTATGGCAATCAGTGGTCGAGTTTGTGCAGCAAAAAGAGTGGCGGCACCTCCTCGTCATTGGTGATGTCAATACGCAGATGGTCGGTTATTCTCCACTGAAGAAAGCATTAATGACAGTAGGAATTGACGTATCAATAGTCACGCTCTCGCCGAACAAGCAAGGGGATGTCTTAGCTGATGAACTATCAGTTGTACAAGTAATGCTCGAGTTGGACGATAGTGTGGATGCGTTGATTGCACTCGGAGCAGGGACGATTCATGATGTGACGCGGTTTTGTGCTGCGAAAGCAAAAATCCCATTTCTGTCTGTTCCGACCGCTCCTTCGGTGGACGGGTTTACTTCGAAAGGAGCTCCCTTAATTATAAGAGGGAAAAAAATCACCTATCAGCTCGTCTCACCAATTGCCGTATTCATCCCAAGTGACATTATCCGTGATGCACCTCGGGCGTTAATAGCAGCAGGTGTCGGGGATATGCTTGGGAAGTACACTTCCTTACTGGATTGGCGTTTTGGTGCCTTTGATGGACAAGAACCCTTTTGTCCTGTAGTTGCTCGATTGACAGAAATTGCTTTATCCGATTGTGTAAAAGCTCTACCAGATATCTATGCAGAAAGAGCGGAAGGTTTGGATCAACTGATGGATTCACTGATCTTATCAGGAATTGCGATGTTGATTTTTGGGCATTCACATCCTGCATCTGGTGGAGAACACCACCTCTCTCATTATTGGGAGATGGATTTCTTAACGCATGACCGTCCAGCCGTCTTACACGGTACAAAAGTAGCGATTGCGACGATGGAACTTATCGATACTTATAGAGCGATGATCCAAGAACAATCTGATGTACCAAAGGAGCTAGGTGATTGGGTCACTCAAATGCCAACAAGACAGAAGTTGGAGTCCATTTTTAATTCGTTACAAGCACCTCTTCAGCCAGAGGAAATCGGTATTTCGTCTCTTCTCCTAGCGAGTAGCAAGAGAGAAGCATATCGTCTTCGAGAGAGACACACGCTGTTAAAACAGATGAGCTTACAGACGAGCCACTTTGAAACAGAGGAGCGTTCATTATGACAGAGACAATCGTAAATCCAATCGTAGAACAACGCGCGGATCCATGGATCATGCGGCATACAGATGGCTATTACTACTTTACGGCGTCCTTACCTGACTTTAGCGGTATTCCGCTGCGTCGTGCTCAGACGATCGGGGAGTTGACTAAAGCAGAAGAGAAAGTCGTATGGCAGAAGCGTTCGACCGGAATCATGAGCGCTAACATTTGGGCACCAGAATTACATCACATTCAAGGGAAATGGTACCTTTATTTCGCGGCGGCACGTGAAGATGCTATTTTTGATCATCGCATGTACGTTCTCGAAAATAGTTCAGCCAATCCGCTGGAAGGTCAATGGACGGAAAAAGGACAAATCAAGACATGGCAAGAATCATTCGCCCTCGATGCGACAACGTTCGAGCATGAAAACCGGTTATATTACATCTGGGCTCAGAAAGATCCAAAAATTGAAGGAAACTCGAATCTCTATATTTCTGAAATGGAGAATCCTTGGACATTGACAGGACCGCAAACGATGATTGCGACACCGGAATATGCTTGGGAAAAAGTCGGCTTTCTTGTAAACGAAGGACCTGCTGTCTTAAAGCGAAATGGCTATATATATGTCACGTTTTCAGCAAGCGCGACGGATCATAATTATTGTGTAGGTTTTCTTCGTATCAATGAAAAAGAGGATGTGTTAGATGCTACTCATTGGGAAAAATACCCGCAACCCGTTCTTACGACGAATGAGTCAATCCGTGAATACGGACCAGGTCATAACAGTTTCACGACACTCGCAGATGGGACCGATATGATTGTTTATCATGCACGGAACTATAGAGAAATCGAAGGGGATCCATTATGGGATCCGAATCGTCATACGTATGTACGACCATTTTCTTGGCAGGGAGATGTGCCTGTTTTTGAAAACAGGATGGTCAACGAGGAGGTCACACGATGAACAAGACAGAGGATCGAAATCTTGTTTTAGAGCAACGGGCAGATCCATGGGTGTATCTGCATTCTGACGGTTATTATTATTTTACAGCGTCTGTTCCTGAATACGATCGAATCGAATTGCGTCGTGCTAGATCTCTCCATGAACTAAGGGATGCAGAAGCGGTGACATCATGGATTAAACCAGAAACTGGCCCTATGAGTGATCTGATTTGGGCACCCGAATTACATCGTATTCATGGGAAATGGTATCTTTATTTTGCGGCTGCGAAGTCACGCGAGATTGTAAACGGACTCTTTGATCATCGGATGTTCGTTTTAGAGAATAGTTCGGATAATCCTCTAGAAGGCGAATGGTTAGAACGCGGACAAATAAAAACACAGTGGGATTCATTTGCTCTTGACGCGACCGTCTTTGAACATCAAGACGTTCATTACTTAGTGTGGGCACAAAAAGATCCTTCCATTGAAGGAAACTCGAACTTATATATTGCAACTTTAAAGAATCCATGGACCATTCAAAAGCCACAAGTCATGTTGACAAAGCCAGAGCTTGATTGGGAGACAAAGGGTTTTCTGGTGAACGAAGGACCGGCAGTCCTGAAGCGTCATGGACAAATCTTCATTACGTATTCCGCTAGTGCAACGGATGAGAATTATTGCATGGGTATGTTGAGTGCCTCAGAAGACGCAGACCTATTGAATCCGGATGCTTGGGAAAAATCATCGTCACCCGTATTTGCGACGAATGAAGAGGTTGGTCAATATGGACCAGGGCACAATAGCTTTACAGTAGATGAACAGGGACAAGATGTCATTGTATATCATGCACGGACCTACACTGAAATCGAGGGTGATCCTCTGTACGATCCGAATCGCCATACACGGGCACAGATCTTTACGTGGGGCATGGATAAAAAACCAAACTTTGATAAGCCAATCTGATTGCGAACAGAATCAACTTTTTTTATAAGAAAACGTAATTAATCTTGTACAGTTGATAATTTTTTGTTTAATAAACTTGAGGTCACAAAAAGCATCTCTTATGTAGATTTACTCTACAGAAAAGATGCTTTATCGCAAAAAGACGTTACTCTTCAATCTGGATTTTCACCTTCGTTTTCAGCGACATGCATAGAGGGATTCTTGACATCAGAGGCGACAATGGAAAATCCTTTTTCTTGCTCAGCAGCTCGTGCTGGTTCGATCGCTACATTCAAGGCAGGTAGATTGGTTTGTTCAGAATATCATGAATGATAAAATAAGATTGAATTAGATGTAAATTACTTTATAGACAATATTTATTGGGGGTACTTTAAATGGAAAATAAAATTTGCTCATCATGCGGAAGTACTAATTTTCAAGAGGCAACAGATTATATTCCACTAAAGCCATCTAAAGGGTCATTTCATAGTGCTCAAAAAGTATTTTCGTTTTGTATGGATTGCGGTATCGTAGATGCGATTCGTATTGAGAACACAGAAATCTTTCAAAATAAAGAGTAAATATTCAATCTACAAAAAGAGCGTCCGATATGGATGCTTTTTTATAGAGAAAAAATGTAGTCGATCATGAAAAATAATTAGTTTTGTAAATAAGGAGTAATGTAGTGCCTATCTTTTTCTTAAATGGCACTGTAAATGCATATCTAACCAATGCAACCAGTCAGATGCACTTAACCAGCCAAGTTCATCATAATAAATCTTTTTTGAAGCATCTATAGTTTGAATATGCATTTTAACGCACTCCATTTGAGTAATTAATTATTTTGTGCTTTTTAGGAGAATAGCGTAATCCAGGTTACTTTCTAGTTCGATATTAAAATCATTTTTAAATTTACACGTACCTATGGAACTTCGTCATATAAAAAACAAAGTCTCCAAATCTTGTTCTCCTTTTCGAAGGCTGATGAAGTAAATTTAAGAACCCAAAAGCATCGTATCTTTTCTTAACAGAAATGGTACGATGCTTCTTTGTAGTTCCTCGATAGAATTAAAAAAATCTATAGTTAGTCATTCATAAAAGGGAAAAGTAGAAAAAGAAGAAGAGGTCTGGTCAAGATTGATTAATTCTTCTAATCTCCATTTAACTAATTTTTTAATTGAATTAACTTTAATTCTGAAAAGTAAATTTAATAAATGTCACCTATCCTATTGTGATATAAGGTATCATTGGAAATAGTTTCTTAGGGAGTATATACCATAAAGAAAGTTATAAGAGGGAAAGAACAGGCAATTGATTTCTTGAAACTACTAACAAAAGAATTAAATCTTAAAGTAGATGAAGGAGAGGTATGATGAGAGAAAAAACTCGCATATTAATAGGGCTGCTACTAGCTTGCCTCTATATTTTACCGATGGTCTTACTGGGGGAACATGCACATGTCCGTATTCATGATAATCTAGACTCAAACATCACGTGGTATAAAACATTGGTCGATACCAATAGTATTTACGCAAGCCTTCATGCAAATGTTCCTGACTTATTGAATGGGGTCGTCTCGAGAAATGCTTTCGTCAGTGAGTTTACAGGTATCGTGTGGCTATATCAATGGTTCCCACCATTTACGGCATACGTGATCAGTCAAACGTTGGTCCGAATCTTTGCTTTCTTAGGAATGTACTTATTACTACGTGATTATGCGAAAGGGGTTATTCCTAAATCATATGCGCTGTGGGTAGCAGTTCTATTTTCTTGGACACCATTCTGGCCATCGGGCATGCTCAGCACGCTTGGGATGCCACTCTTATTGTGGGCTTATTGGAATATCTGGCATGGACGGAAAATAAAATCGAGTGCATTCGTATTGTTAGTGGTTCCGTTCTATTCGAGCTTCGTGCTAGGAATCGTTTTCTTTTTAGCAACGCTTGCCATTTACCATATGGTGAAGGAGATACGCGCACGTAGTTTTCATAGCCGTTTTTGGATCGCCTATGGCCTTCAGGTTCTTTTATACTTATTAATTGAATATCGACTGGTCTTCTCGATGCTGTGGGAAGAAGAGCCTACGAGTCGAAATGACTTCGAAACAGGGAATAACGGATTTTGGGCAAGTATTCGTTTATTTTTTAAGAATTTGGTGTTTGGTCATACACATGATCGCGCAGTACAATCGCCCATCATCCTCCTAACACTTCTGATTGTTGGATTTCTAGTATTTCGTCAAAAAGATCATGCAGCAAGACGAATTCGAACTTTGATGTGGTTTCTATTTGGACTATCGCTGTGGTATGCGTTTTGGTTTTATGAGGGGTGGAATCCGTTAAAGCAACATGTCTCTCTCATTAGAACTTTCAATTTCTCACGATTCCACTTCCTTCAACCGATGTTGTGGTATGCATTGTTTTACTTGATGCTCGACTGGCTATGGCGAACTGCCAAACGAAAATGGGTGACTTGTTTGCTCGTAGCCCAAACCCTTGTCTTGCTTGCATGGAATCCCGAGTTCCTTTATCGTCATCATCCATCCTATGAAGCGTTTTATGCGACTTCTCAGTTTTCTGACATTAAACGCTTCATCAACCAACCAACGAAAGACTATCAGGTCGCTTCTCTCGGATTGCACCCTGCGATCGCACAATACAATGGTATGCAAACCGTGGATGGTTATGTGAACTTTTATCCATTACGCTATAAAGCATCTTTCCGAAAGGTGATTGCTGGAGAATTGGATAAAAGTAAGCTATTACAACGTTATTTTGATTCGTGGGGAAATCGAGTCTATGTGTTTTCATCTGAACTCGGTAAGGAATACGAGTACACAAAGGAGCATCAAGTACCGGTTCGACATTTATCTATCAATACAGCACAGTTGAAGCAAATCGGTGCGACATATCTTTTGTCTGCTGTACCAATCAAAAATGCTGCAGCCATTGGATTGCAGTACGAAAAAACATTTGAAGATCAACATTCTGCTTGGAAGATTAGGTTATACCGTATCCAAGCTACTACAGAGAATACGAAGTAAGTTCATTTAAGGAGGAGTAATGGTATGACGATGACGACAATCCCTACGCTAGGCATAATTATACCGTGTTATAACGAGACGGAAGTATTACGCTTGACGGTCCATACGATGCACCGTTTCTTAACAGAGTGGCGAGAACGACACCTCATTTCTGAGGACTCCTTTGTCTTGTTCGTAGATGATGGAAGTCAGGATGATACCTGGGCCCAAATTGAAGATGTACACGCACAAGATGGTCGGTTTAGAGGATTAAAATTAGCACATAACGTAGGACATCAAAATGCTTTGTTCGCAGGTCTTGTCGAAGGACACACCGATGCGGATTGTGTTGTGTCAATGGATGCGGACCTTCAGGATGACGTAAAAGTGATTGAACAGTTTTTAAGTGAATTTGCGAAAGGGAATGATATCGTCTATGGGGTAAGAGAAAATCGTCAGACCGATAGCTGGTTTAAACGGTCGACTGCTCAAGGCTTTTATCGCTTCATCGACTGGTTGGGTGTAGAGACCATCTTCAATCATGCAGACTATCGTCTCATGAGCAAACGAGCTGTCGAAACACTTTGTGCACATCCGGAACGCAATCTCTTTTTGCGGGGGATGGTACCTTCGCTTGGTTTTCAAACAGCAGAAGTGACCTATACACGTCAATCACGTCCAGCAGGCGAATCAAAATATCCATTACGAAAGATGATGGCACTCGCATGGGATGGGGTGACCTCGTTTAGTGTTCGTCCGATTAAGTTGTTATTTTTAGTCTCACTATTCATGCTCATCGTCTCGATCGGTTTTGTCGGATATGCTCTTTATCGTAGATATGAAGGAGAAGCGATGGATGGGTGGACGTCTTTAATGATGTCGATCTGGTTCATCGGCGGACTTCAATTACTAGGTATTGGACTGATAGGAGAATACATCGGTAAAATCTATCAGGAAGTCAAACGACGTCCTCGTTATGTCGTCGAGAAAAAACGAGAATGATGACCTTTCTTCGTTTCTTATTAGTAGGAGTTCTTAATACGCTGGTTGGTCTGACGCTGACACTGATTTGTTTTCATGTCTTGCATACTGGTTATTGGGGAGCGACAGCGATCGGGAATGCATGTGGTGTTTGGGTCAGCTATATGCTAAATCGTCGCTTCACCTTTCGTCAAGAGGCTGGAGGATGGTCCTATTGGATACGTTTTTTGATCGTCGTTTCGATTAGCTATCTCATCGCTTATCGTCTTAGTTTATGGGGAGTGCATTACGTATTGCCAAATCTACAAGAGACTGGAGCAATTCTGATCGGTATGATTATCTATACGGGGTTAAATTATCTAGGTCAGTCTTATTGGGTATTTCGCAAATCATGATGATAAAACAAGCTATCTATAGAGGTAGCTTGTTTTTTTTATCCTCTCAATTGCACTTGCAAAAGCACAGTAGCAAATCAAAAGACTGACAAATGAATTTTCAAATTATAGAAATCAACCACTCAGATTAGAGTGAGGAAAGTCATTTACAATTTGATAAAATGACGCATTCAACGTATGCATCACATAGTTATATGGGTGGATATGCTATTTCTCATGTAATCGACCATGCCTATTCCTTATTCATCGACTCCCTTCAGTCCACCACATTAAATGATCGTTGATGAACGAATCCCAAAAGAAGAATGAAAGTAAAGTATCCGTGAAATCTAATTTACAGACTTAAATTTATTACAAACGACATCAATAAATCGCAATTTCTTCTTGTAGTAAATAATTCTGTTAAAAATAAGAAATTTTTATTTTTTAGTTGGTCCGTTATTACTCCTTCTCGATAAAGTAAAAGTCTATGAACTTAAATGATAAGAAGCAGTTCCTGTCATGTAAAGACAGGAACTGCTTCTTATCGAACAATTATATCGTCGGTAATTCTAAAATTCTTAAGAAATAGAAAAAAGTAAGACAGAAAGATATGTCACTTCGTTTCAAAACAAACATACGTTCGTTTTACGTGACAATTTAAATAAAAGTGTCCTTACTTAATTTTCATAATATTAGTATAATCCATATCAAAATATAAGTCTATATCTTGATAACTATCTTCTCTATAGTAAAGCTACGAAAAGAAGACGCTATTCGTTAACTATGAGAGGAGTTATTATGAACAAAACTACATGGAATCCTAATGTGAAAGTCAGACTGATAGGAGAAGGCCTTTTCAATCTGCTATTTTGGATGTACTTTCCTTTTCTAACGGTCTATTTTGGTAAAGGACTAGGGTTACAGACTGCTGGATTAATAATGGCACTGCCCCCCTTAATAAGTATTGTCGGAAGTTTAACCGGAGGAAGCTTTGCGGATACGTTAGGGAGACGTCCTGTGATGCTGATCGGAACATTTTTGCAAATGACCATGTTTATTCTATTTGCTGTCTCTTCTTCTCCTTGGATTAATTATGTTGCCTTTATCGGAATTAATATAGGCGCAGCATTTTATCGTCCTGCTAGTTCAGCGATGATAGCGGACACAGTTCCAAAAGATGAATTGCGACAAGTGTATGCGACATTTATGACCGTGAACAATATTGGTGCCGTTTTAGGACCAATCATTGGAGCAGTCTTCTTTTTTCAACATCGTCAACTGTTATTGTGGACCTGTGCAATAGTTCTCTTTCTTTACTTCATAACGATCTATTTTATTGTTAGTGAAACCTTACCTGTCCGATCCAAGCAAAAAGATGTAACGACCCCACTTAAAAATGCGTTTCAGTCTAAGTGGTCTGGCTATCGACTTATTCTCAAAGATCGTATTTTTCTGCTATACGTAATTGCGGGAACCTGTTCACTCTTCCCAGTGATGCAACTCGATCTCTACTTACCAGTTTACGTGATAGACAATGTGCCTAAACAACCTCTCGTACCGCACTTGCTGGATTCTTTTCAGCTCACGAGCCAATCCATTTTTGGCTATCTGGTAAGCTTTAATGGTCTTTTGTTTGTCATCTTGATCCTTCCCGTAACGAATCGACTTAAAAATTGGTCAGAAAGACGTCTCTTCGTCGTTTCGACCTTACTTGCAGGAGGAGGTACATTTTTAGTCGGATGGAATAACAACATCTGGTTTTTGTTTGGTTGTACGCTCATCTTCACGTTAGGTGAGATCATGCGTACACCAGTCACGCAGAGTTTCATCGGTCATTATGCTCCAGAGGAGGCAAGAGGTCAGTATCTAGCTGCTGATAGTCTTCAAAACACACTTGGTAAGACGCTAGCACCTCTTGCTATCTACGCATCAGGATGGATCGCCCCGCTTGGTATCTTCACTATCATTCTCCTTTTTGCTATCATTGGAGCTTGTTTATATCTGCAATTATTTAGACTGTATTCTCCCACTTGACAATCAGGTTGATAATACAAAGTGTACGATTACAAATAAAATATTAATTTAGGCTTTAGAATGATTTCACGAAAATAATAATTACTATAGATAATTAATATCAGATAAATGCTATCTAAAATATCTTAAATCAGCATGAATGAGATGATTTCAACATTTCGCGACAATGAGTTGTCGACGTCAAGTAGAAATTGACGTTTTCTGCTCGATTGATATTTACACTTCTGTTGAAAATAAATTCTTACGATTTCTCATGCGATGACTGTCGTCATCGCTATGAATCACTTCGACACGATGTAAGAGACGGTCTAATATTGCAGTTGTGATTCCTTGATCACCAATTAGTTCGCCCCATTGATCCGGACTTTTACTAGAGTTCTAAATAAATTGAGCAAAAGTGTAAAGCGTCATCGAGCAAAAACCGTCAACTAAATTCTAGCGGTTACATACGTGTAAGTGAATTGGTATTGGAATCTTCTCGCATGATAAGTTATTTATTCTTCACGGATGTTCTTGATACCATGTAGTGTTATTGTTTCGTCCATTTCGCACTCCGACCAAGACCGGATGGGGCAATGATCCCCTCGTCACGTAAGTCACGCAATACGCGATTGATTGTCGCCTCACTGATGTCGGGACAAGCCTTCCTTACGTCTGCTTTCGTGAACGGTGTGATTCGACCTTCAACGAAACGACGAATCCGATTGTTCTTGTTCTGACTACCCGTCGTGACCAATCCGACGCGATCTTCAAGCTCCTTATAAGCAGCAAGAATCGTGCTCAGCAAGTAGTTGATCCATGGAAACGGATCTTGTTGGTTTTGGTGCCAACGCACGGAAGAGAGACGGAGTGACTCATAATAATCTTCCTTCCGCGATTCGACGATCTTCTCAAGACTGATGTAGCGTCCGACCTCGAAGCCATACTGATAGAGCAGCAAGAGGGTCAACAATCGTGCCATTCGACCATTCCCGTCATTGAACGGATGAATGGATAGGAAATCGAGGACGAACAAGCTCGTCAGGATGAGCGGGTCGACGTCCTCTTGTTGCCGACGCTCTCGCAGGCTGTCGCATAACGCCTGCATCGCTGCCGGTGTCTCGAACGCAGGGACGGGGATGAAGCGAGTCCGGCGCGTGCCATCCGGGAACGTCTCACTAATCTCGTTGTCGACGTTCTTCCACCGCCCACCTTCGACGGGGACGAACTTATAGAGTTCCTTGTGGAGTTGCAACAGAATATTCGCATTGACCGGGATGTCCTCGGCTGAAGCGTTGATCAGGTTAAGTACGTCGCGGTAACCAGCAATCTCTGCTTCTGAACGGTCGGCAGGGTCGGCTGACTTTGACATGATGGTCTGAAGACGACTTTCCGTGACGATGATTCCTTCGATCGCATTCGAGGCTTTCGTCGACTGGATGAAGGCGACATCGCGTAAGGTGTTAAGGATTTGAGGCGCTTGCTGTTTATAGAGATCCTGTTTGCCTTTATACTCATTGATCCGTCCAATCAAGCGGACGGTCTCCATCGGCAGGGCGAGCTCTTTGAGATAGGTATATGTATAGTCGCGCATTCGTCGAACTCCCTTCGCAAAATAGATCACTTTAGATTAAATATACTCATTTTTATATTATTTGACTATTTTTAAACTCATTATAATGTATTTAAAGTCGTTCAAACACATATAAACATAGTCAAATTATCATATTTAGACTATGTTTATTTATTTATGACCATGATTACTTGTCAATCCGAAAGTCGGACAATCCTGACTGATTTGAACGGAACAATCCTGACATGGAAAGCGTCTCATCGATTGCTTCCATATTTTTAGCAGTTTTTCACTTCATTTGAATTCATCGAACTAAAATCAATCGTTTCAGTTTTTCTTCTGTACCGGATTCCTCGACAGGTGTATAGATGCTACATCGCAAGTCGTCTTCTCCCTGCACTTGAAGAGAGGTCAGGTCGAATAGCATCTTACCGACTTTTCCGTGTCGGAATTCAATCAGGATTTCCGGAGCCTTACTGACCTGACTCTCCATCCAGAGTGATTTGAATTCAGGATACGTATCACTCATCTCCTGAATGAAGGACGTATACCATTCATCACCAGAGTATTGACCGTAGTATGCACGGAAAATGGACAAGAACCCTTTGGCGAAATGTTCCCAGTTCCCGGCAAGTACTTTGAATTCTTTCTGTGAGAACAAGAGGCGAATGAGGTTACGCTGTGATTCTGGAATGGTCGCGAAATCTACGAACACATGGGCCGCTGCCGGATTCCAGCCCACAATATGGCAGTAACGATCCGTGACGATCGTCGGACACGTCGTCAAGGCAGACAGAATTTTTTCGAGTGACGGACTGATGGTCGCAGGGGAAGCTTGGATTTTCCTACTGACGATCTGCGTCCCTAATGCTAAATCGTACAAATATTCGTGTTCATCCCTTTTCAGACATAACGCCTCGGCGATACAGTCCAGGACGCTTCTAGATACCTTGATATCCCGTCCTTGTTCTAGCCAGGTGTACCATGTCGTACTGACGCCTGCTAATTGAGCGACTTCCTCTCTTCTCAAGCCAGGTGTTCTTCTTCTTGATCCGGGCGGCAGCCCCACCGACTCCGGTTTGAGCTGTGCTCTTTTCGTCTTCAAAAAATAGGATAGGGCTTCTAATCGATTCGAGTCATCCATATGTTCTCCTCCTGACTTCTCTCCATCCAAGTATCATTGATAATAGGATAAATGAACACTTGTAATAGGATATATGACGACACGTATGATTATCTCATACTATTACGAGGAGTGAAGAAACATGGAGCGCGTAGTGATCACAGGAATGGGTGTCGTCTCACCAATCGGAAACGACGTGGAGTCCTTTTGGAATAATATGATTGCTGGAAATTCAGGCATCACGGAAATCGATACGTTTGATACGACTGATTTCAAAGTAAAGATTGCAGAGAGTGTAAAAAACTTTGATGCGGAAAAGGTGATTGGTAAAAAAGCCGCTCGTAACCTGGACCGCTTCGTCCAGTTCGCATTAGCGGCTGCTGATCAAGCCTGGAACGATTCAAAACTAGGAGAATCTGATTTGTGTCGGGAAAGACTTGCTGTATATGTGGGATCAGGTGTAGGGGGCATTGAAACGTTGATTGATGGTGTTCATGCTTTGCACCAAAAAGGTCCGAGACGGGTCAGTCCGAGTCTCGTACCTTCCATGATGTCTAACGCAGCAGCAGCTCAGATTAGCATCAAGTGGCAAGCGATGGGACCTTCCATGTCACCTGTATCCGCGTGTGCGATTGGAAACACGGCTATTGGTGAAGCATATCGACTCATTCGAATGGGAGAGGCTGATGCTGCATTCGCTGGTGGAACAGAAGCGGGTATCACTGAATTGTCTATAGCAAGCTTCGGTAATGCGACGGCATTGTCTACAAGAAACGAATCACCCGCTAAAGCGAGTCGTCCTTTTGACGCGACACGCGATGGTTTCGTGATGTCGGAGGGAGCAGGTATCTTGATACTAGAATCGTTATCGCACGCAAAGCAACGAGGTGCGTCCATCTATGCGGAAGTCGTCGGATACGGAGCAAGTTCCGATGCCTATCATATAGTAGCGACTCATCCAGAAGGTCAGGGAGCATACCTCGCTATGAAGCGGGCCGTTCAACAGGCAGGGATTGAGACGAATGACATCGATGTGATCAGTGCCCATGCGACGAGTACGATCGTCGGCGATCAGTCCGAGACACGTGCGATTAAAAAATTGTTTGCAGAACATGCGAACACACTCCCGGTGACGGCGAACAAATCAATGCTAGGTCACATGCTCGGTGCTGCCGGTGGAGCGGAAGCGATCGCGCTTGCGAAATGTTTACAGGAAGGAATCATTCCACCGACGATTAATCTTGAAGTCGATGATCCAACGTGTGACCTGGATTATGTAGCAGGAGGGGCTCGTTCGCTGGAGATGCAGTACGGACTATCCAATTCTTTCGGATTCGGTGGTCATAACGCCGCCATCGTCTTGAAAAAATATATGGATTAAGCATCAGAGTTTGGGTTCGGACAAGAGGACTCAATGAGTAAGTACTCGCTGAAAATGGATTGTATACATTTCGACGTCGAAATGTATACAATCTTTTTTGTGTATCCAATTCTTATTAAATGTTAGTGATTCGGAAACCTTCACTATTGCTGTGTCGTCATTCATCCAACGATTCATGACACGTTCTATCTATTTTACATAAAACGCGAATCATCAGTTCTAGTCAGAGTTTGCCTTAACTAGGACATCATGATCTTTATTTTAGTAATCCACCCTCTGAAGGAAGGTTTGAATCCACACCTAAAAAAATAACTGTATATGTTGTCATTCTAATTCTAGCTTTTTCATCATATCGTCAAAAGAGAAGGCTTTTGATTGATTATCATGTACTTCCTAAGATATGAGTTTTGGATGCTTTATTTATAGATATCCCGACGATGTCCAATCTCAAGAATCAATATCACGACTTTCTCATCCTGGATGTCAGCAATCAGACGATAATCACCGATGCGATACCGCCATTCACCCGAGCGATTCGAGACCAGTCCTTTTCCATGACGACGCGGATCATCCGTCCCGACCAGATTCTTCTTGATCCAGGACATGATGATCCGCGCTTGTTGAGGATCCATCTTCTTGAGAGACTTTTGAGCTCCGCGCTCAAACTCTACCGTAAATGCTGTCATTCTAAATCAAGTTCCTTCATCATATCGTCGAAAGAGATCGCTTCTGATTTTTTACGGTGTGCTGCTATCGAATCATGATAGAGTTGTAAATCGATTTCGTCTTCGATGCGGTCGAGGACGGCATCGCGAACGAGTGTAGAAATCGTGATGTTTTTTGCCTTCGCATATTCTTTGATGAGTCGTGTATCCTGGTCATCCAGACGTACGGAAATGGTACTCATGATTATCAGCTCCTTTGTAATACATTGTAATACATATTCCAGTAGTAGTCTAGAAATGGCACCGATTTAAAATAGGATTGAACCTGTTATAACTAGTATGAAAATGATGAATAAGTATGAAAAAAGAAAGGCTGCTGTATCGCGTGCCTTTCTTTTTGTATAAGACGTCGCACACGCTGAAATGCTCATGTGGAGGATCATAAATACACGGAAATACTATACAACGCTGCGAAAAATAATGAGATCGAGACGCCTAATCCAAGATAGAGGGTCTTGATGGAGTCTTGGGTTGATCGGATGACGTACACCAACAATCCCACGAAAAGGAGGCTGATTGCCATCAAGAAGAGGGATATCATGGTCGGCTCGAACCGGATATCAGAATAGGTGAAACGCAAGCTAGGGAAAAGAAACCCTGACAGTGGACCAGCCCCGCTGGATTGAAGAGTATCCTTGATCGAGTGAGGGGGTTCCTGTTGACCGAGCCACGCAGTCGCTGTGAAGAGAAGCAGGATCAAGATGCCTTCCATGCGCATCCGCATCCGTCGGACTTCAAACGATCGTTCAGGAGACGCGTAACTCCACTTCCCGTTCATGATACCGATGATCAGCACGGATAGAATCAGGACGTGTTTCCAGAGTAAGGCTTGTCCATACGGTAAAATCCAGGAATCGGAATACTCCTCTACCTGCACGACGACAGACATCAGATAGATGCCGGAACCGACGATCAGTAAGAAACATAGCGTCACGAGTGGTTTGAACCATTCGAGGAAGATGCCCCAGTTACGGTCTGATGGACTCTAAAAGCCGAGTATGAGCAATCCACCGGTCCAGATGAAGACGGCGAGTGCGTGAATAGAATGTACGAGCATGCCTTCTGCCCCTTTGATGCTAGAGGCGTGCCCGGACCACGCGAACGTAACGACCATCGCCATAACAAGGAATACCCCTAGTTTTATACGTCCAGGACTGAGTGATGCACGATTGATGACGATGAGAAGGAGTACACTCCAGAGAGCCATCAGAATCCAAGCGTTCCCTGCCTCGAATGTAAGTAACACGGATCGCAGTGTTATCCAAAAACCGATCTCTTCATATAAATACAGTACGATTCGTAAGACGGACAGGGAAAAGGATAACAGCATCAGCACGATGAGCATACGAACCCAGCGGATTGAAAGCGATACGTCAGGTCGGTAAGAACGAGGGATGAGCTGGACGGAAAAGAAACCGATCAACAGCGCAAGACAACCGTAGAGGAGCGTATCGCCGATCAGATAGAGCGCGGTCATCGCTTCCGCCCCTTCAGGATAATCTGGTAGAAACCATACAACGCCAAGACGAACAAGCCTCCGGCAATCCAGAAGGGAAATCTGCCATCTTCCGTCGTGCGAGTAGTGACCTGAGAAGGTGCTACTTTTTTCGTTTCCTTTTGAACAGATGATGTCTCCTCTTCTGGTTCGGACGTAGTATTACTTGATACGACAGTGAATGTATATGTACCATTGATCGGATGTCCATCTGTCCCTATGATTTTCCAATCGACCTGGTATTTCCCTGGCGCCATGGGACGGTCAAGTGTCAAAATCATCCGTTCGCTTTCTTGAGTGAACGTCCCCTCAAGGTTGTCGGAAGCATCCACGGCGGATACTTGAAGACTACCGCCAGCCTCGATCTCGGATTCAAAACGGAGGGTCAGTTTGTCAGTTGGTTGAACAGTCGGATTCGCTCCCGGAGTGGAAGATTCCAGCCCGGTATGTGCGGAGGGAACCACCATAATGCGCCCGTAAGCAACAAAAGGAGAAAGCTTTTTTGATACATCGTGTCAACTCCTTCATGTGTAGGTATGTATGGTCGAAAAGATAAGGAAGAAAATCCAGTCCATTATTTTTTTGACGCTTACATTAGGAAATGCTAATATGATGATAACATATTAGCGGATTCGAATATGAAAAAGGAGTGAACATTTTGGAACAATTACTGGAACCATTGGACTTAAAGGTAAGGGTCGTACATGGTTTTTCTAATAAGACACGATTGCAGATCTTAGAATGTATCCGTGACGGAGAGAAAACCGTCACGGAAATCGTCGAAGCGATTCAAGGAAATCAGTCCAACGTCTCGCAACACTTGGCGTGTCTAAAAGGATGCGGATTGATTCAAAAACGGACACAAGGGAAGTTCGGGTACTACTCGTTGCGAAACGATACCGTACGAGAATTATTGCGACTGTTTGGAGAACTGACGTTAGAAATCGGTCAGGAATCTGCTTGTTGTGAACATCACATCGAGGAGGCGTAAAGATGGCAAGTTCCTGTTGTAACAATGACTCTTCGAAGGAGAGCGCTCCAAAAGAAGGGAAGAACGCTTCTTTACCGACAACGACGTGCTGTACCTCGAGCGCAGACACGCAACGTGGAAAGGCGGATCAGGCAAGGTGTTGTACGACCTCCGAATTAGCGGGTACGTCGTTACAAACGGAACCTTCTGAGTCTCCGCCTAACGATACGGAGACATGCTGTAGTAAGGTGCCACTGGAGAAGGTGAATCCGGACGATGCGTCATGTTGCGCCTCGAGTAGCCCTGGATCAGCATCGAACCTCGCTACTCGTGCGACGTATACCTACCGAATAGAAGGGATGGATTGTCCCTCTTGCGCCGCGACGCTAGAGAAGGGGTTAGCGACGATACCGGAGTACCAGCACGTGTCCGTCCAATATGGTGCTGCTCGTCTGAAGATCGACAGTGAAGAAGAACCAGATGATCGTCGTTTAGGGGAGGAAGTCCGAAAATTAGGATTCCATCTCATCCTTCCCGATAAATCAGATCAGCTCGTCCAAACATTCACCGTTTCCGGGATGGACTGTAGTAGCTGTGCTAAGACGATCGAACAACACTTTCAAAAGATGCAAAATGTCCAGACCGTCACAGTTTCGTTTGCCCGTGGGGAGATGGAAATCGACCATCAGCTGGATGCTCGACAAGTCCAAAGCGAGCTGAACAAGATCGGTTTCGATGGATACGTCAAGGGAAAGAAAACGTCCGAGGCACCGGTCCGGTCGTTCGAGGGGATCTCCTTGATCCTGTCCGGGATTTTGATTGGTCTGGGATTGCTCATCCAAACGAGCGGAGTAGCGTATCTTCCGAATGTTTTGTACGGTATCGCCTTGATCCTCAGTGGGGGGGAGAGTTTTCCGGAGTGCCTATTATGCCGTCCGTGCCCGCTCACTCGACATGAACGTATTGATGCGTAGCAGCCATCGGTGCCGCATGTATCGGGGAGTGGATCGAGGGAGCGACCGTCGTCTTCCTCTTTGCCATCGGCAATTTGCTTCAGAATCGCTCCCTTGCGCGGACGCGCAATTCCATTCAGAAACTGATCGAACTGTCTCCGAAGGAAGCCTTCGTGCTGACGGACGGGGACGTTAGACGTAAACCGGTGGAAGCGGTGCGAGTCGGAGAAATCCTCCGGATTCGACCAGGTGATCAGGTTGCACTGGACGGCACGATCCTGAACGGGACGACGACCATCAATCAAGCACCGATCACGGGCGAATCGATTCCTGTCGATAAGAAGGAAGGCGATCACGTATTTGCCGGAACGCTCAACATGGATCGTTCGTTCGACATGATCGTCGAGAAGACGTATCAAGAGACGACGCTTGCGCACATCATTGAACTGGTCGAGGAAGCGCAGGATAATAAAGCACCGAGTGAAGCGTTCATCGATCGTTTCGCGAAAGTGTATACACCGTTCGTCTTCCTAGGTGCATTGTTGCTGATGATCGTCCCACCTTTACTCCAACTTGGTAGTTGGGGAGAGTGGTTCTATAAGGGGTAGCGTCAGGAAAATGCGGATTTACAATGCTAAGGAAATTCCCATACTAAAAAGCCAAATTTCTCAACATCAATTGAGAAATTTGGCTTTTTCCGTTGCTCAGTTAAAGCGTCCTTTAGTTGTATATTTCCTGTTAATATCCCTTTTGAAGCATAACATTGTTTTCAATGATCGCACCCGATAGTTGACGCCCATTTTAGAACCTATTCTTTGATTTTCAATAAGCGTAAACTGTTTAATGTTACAAGTAAAGTTGCTCCCATATCAGCAAATATAGCTATCCAAAGTGTTAACCAACCGGGCATGACCAAAAGTAATGCCACTAATTTAATCGCCAAAGAGAAGGTAATGTTTTGCTTGATGATTGCTAAAGCCTTACGGCTTAATTTTATTGTATATGGCAATTTACTCAAATCATCAGACATTAAGGCGATGTCAGCCGTTTCTAAAGCTGTATCAGTTCCAGCACCACCCATTGCTACACCAACGGTAGATGCCGCAAGGGCTGGAGCATCATTCACGCCATCTCCGACCATCCCCACACTTTGATGTTTTTCTCGAAGTTCTTTAATAAAATTAAGCTTATCTTCTGGAAGTAAGTCAGCTTTAATATCCGAAACACCAACTTGTTTTCCGATGGCTGTTGCCGTTCTTTGGTTATCGCCTGTTAGCATCACTGTTTCGATTCCCATATTGTTCAACTTGCCGATAACTTCTTTAGACGATTCCCTCATTTCATCGGCTACGGCAATAAACGAAAGAATTTCTTTTTCTGTTCCTAACACCATCACCGTTTTACCTTGAGTTTGCATATCGGCAATTTTTTCTTTCCTATCGCTTGAAATGCTTCCGTGTAATTCCTCAAAAAGATTTGGACTTCCCACATAATACATTTCATTATTTATTTTGGCTTTAACGCCTTTACCTGTAATGGATTGAAAATCCTCTACTGTTACTTCGTTGAATTTTAATCCATTTTCTTCTGCTTTTCGCATAATCGCTGAAGCAAGAGGGTGCTGTGATCCTTTTTCAATGGCTGCTGTTATGGTCATTAATTCATTTTCATTTCTACCATATGTCACAATGTCTGTTACAGCAGGAATCCCTTTGGTTAATGTTCCTGTTTTATCAAAGGCTATCGCTTTTAAGTGTCCTGCTTCTTCTAAATGGATACCACCTTTAATTAAAACACCATTTTTCGCTGCATTTCCTATTGCTGTAACCACAGCAACTGGAGTTGAGACTACTAAGGCACAAGGACAACCAACCACTAATACAGCTAAGCCTTGATAAATCCATTGGCTCCAGTCTCCGCCAAATAATGGTGGAACTACCGCAATTAAAAGAGCTAGTATGACAATAGCTGGTGTATAGTATTTTGCAAATTTATCGACAAACGCTTGAGAAGGGGCCCGTTCTGCTTGGGCTTCTTCTACCAAGTGAATGATTTTTGAAAGAGTAGTATCTTCAACTCGTTTTGTTACTTTAACCTCAAGTAACCCTTCTTCATTCAAGGTTCCTGCAAATACTTCATCATTTGTGGTTTTCGTTACTGGAACACTTTCACCTGTAATCGCAGCCTGATTTAATGTCGATGTACCTTTAACCACTATTCCATCCATTGCTAACTTTTGACCGGGCTTAACAATCATGATGTCTCCAACTTGAATATCATCAACATGAATCATCATTTCTTCATTGCCTCGTCGAATTAACGCTTCTTTTGGGGCAATATCCATTAAAGATTCAATAGATTGACGTGCTTTATCCATTGAATAACGCTCTAATGCTTCACTAATCGCAAATAGGATAACAACGGTTGCCCCTTCACCCCATTCACCAATGATTGCAGCTCCTATAATTGCAATAGTCATAAGCGTATTCATATCGAAATTTAATCTGCTTAGATTTTTGAGACCTTTAATGAATAACGAATATCCACCGATTAAAATGGACGCTGCATAACCAATTGTCGGTAGAACATGCTCTTCACCATACTGCTCTCCTAAGAACCAGCTAACTACAAGTAAAAGAGCTGATACATATACCTTAATGTTTTCTTTCTGCTTCCAAAAAGGTTCTCGTTCTACCCTTTGTTCTTTTTCATCTCGAATTTTTAAATTTTCAAATGCTCCTGCTTTTTCTAATTCTTCAATGGTTGTCGTCCCTTTAATATAAACTTTAGATGCTCCGAAATTTACTTTCGCATCCTGAACACCGGGAAGTTCTTTAACATTATTTTCAAAAATGGCTGCACAGTTAGTACAAGTAAATCCTTGAACACGATAGGCTTTCATTTCTTCTTCAGACAGTTTTGCTTTCCCACTAGACATTGATCTTCACCTCTTTCTTATGTGCCAATGCAATCATCATAATTTGTCTGATATGCTCATCATCTAATGAATAAAATGCAAGTTTTCCCTCTTTTCGAAACTTAACAATCCCTTGCTTATGGAGCGTTCGCAGGTGATGAGAGGCATTTGCAACCGTAACACCTATAATATTTGCTATATCACACACACACAGTTCGTCATCTTGACATAAAGCATAGGTAATTTTTGCTCTATTTTCATCTGCAATAGCTTTTAACATTTGGGCAACACTAGAAATATCTACTGTCTGTAAATTACCTTGTATTCGATTGACCTTTTCTTCGTCATAACAATAAATTTCACAAGTATCTTTCTTAATCACATTCTCACCCCAATATCATTCAAGTGTTTATTTGAATATAGTATAACCATTTTTAATAATTCATTCAAGTGTTTATTTGAATGAGTAAAAAATTCATAAAAAAAGAATTGGAGTACCCAATTCTAATAACAAAATAACCAAACTGCATAAGACTTTAAGTACATAACATTATCTGGCCAATTAATGGAATAGGACTGAACTATTTGTTCTCTTCCGATAGCTTTCTATATAATGAAGCCCTAGACACATTTGTAATTTCACAAATTTGATTTACAGTCATATTTCCTTCTTTATATAGCTTTACTGCATAATTCATTCCCGCATGATTTTTATGATATTTCTTTATCCGACCTTTAAACTTTCCTTCTTTCTTAGCCAGCTCAATCCCTTCACGTTGACGCATACGGATAAGATCTCTCTCTAACTGGTTAACACCAGCCATTACTGTAATTAAGAATTGGCTGTATGGATTATCCTCTGATAAATCTAGCCATGTATCCTTGAGTGATTTTAAGCTGGCTTTTTTCCTTCGTATGTAATCGATCAATTCAAATAAATCTTGTGTACTACGAGTAATTCGAGTTAAATCTGTAACATAAATGGTGTCACCATCTTGTAAGACCTCTAACATTTTTTGAAGTTGCTCACGTTCCTTCGTTGCCCCAGAAACTTTTTCTTCGTATATAATATCCATTCCGAATTCGCTTAGCTGCTGAAATTGTCTTGAAGGGTTTTGACTAGTTGAACTGACACGTACATAACCAATTTTCCGCAAAATATCACCTCACTTTTGAGACAAGTCTTATGAGACGCTAGATCACAGCAATCCACTTCAAAATAAATGACTTGATGAAGTCACTTCAGATCATAGAAAAACCCTCATTTCGACGTCGAAATGAGGGTTTTTCATGCTGTCTTAGGACATCCTCTCTTCTTTTTTTAGGTTACAAATAGTTCAATGGGTTGACACTATTCGCTGCAGAATAACTGCTGTATTTATAACTGTTTTTATGAATCTCAAAGTGTAAATGATTTCCGAACGAGTTTCCTGTATTCCCAACTGTTCCAATCTTCATACCTTTAGAGACTGTCTGACCACTTTTTACCGAAAGACTATTCATATGAGCATAAACGGTTACGTATTTTTGATTCTTTAGACTATGTGAAATCATAACGTGTTTACCATATGCACCGCTGTTTTTAGAGGTAGTGACTTTTCCACTCGCAGAAGCATAGACAGGTGTGCCTTTTGTTGCAGCTAGATCAACGCCATTATGGAATGTATAACCGTAAGCGCCATTAGATTTTCCGTATCCTTGGGTCAGCCTCCCTTTAGTAGGAGAAGCAAAAAGAGACTCATTATACGTCATTTTTTTTGCAACGTGGCTCTTATATTTTTTTAGGTAAGAACTATAGATATACCGTGTGTTCCCTTTGTAAAGTACTTTTGTCCAAGCTCCTTTTTTTCCTAAATAAGAAAAAGTCTGACCAGTGTTAGTCACGCCGACTATATTGTAATTGAGAGAAGGACCAGTCCGAACACGGAGATCGTCTGTCTTTACTTTTACTTTATATGCACTACTTGCTTCAACTTTTGGGCTATGCATTGAAAAAGTTGTTGTGAGTAAGACGCTAGAAGCGATAAGTATTACCTTGTTTTTCATTAGTTGTACTCCTTTAAAGATAAAGATACGGTGACAAACGATTTGTTAAAAGGAGTATAGCATCACTATATTACAAAAAAGTGTATCAAATTCATTTCAAAAATTGATACGAGATTTAATCAAAAAATGCATAGGTTTTTCACAAACAGATTTTATGATTAAAATTAAACACATTTCTTTTTTATACATCTTAAAAAAAGATTTATTTTTTAGAGTTCGGGAGGAATTTGATGGAGTTATCTTTTTTGTTAGCTTTTGGGGCAGGGTTTTTATCTTTTATCTCGCCATGTTGCCTAGCTTTGTATCCTGTTTTTCTATCTTACATTACAGGAATTTCAGTTACAGAGTTAAAAGAAAATAAAAAGTGGAACTGGAATGGTGTTCCCCATACATTCGTTTTCTTACTTGGATTTTCGAGCGTATTTTTAGTGATGGGTTTTTCAACGTCATATTTGGCTGATTTTTTTATAGTGTATAAAGATGTTCTACGGATGAGCGGTGCACTTATTTTATTCATATTCGGTGTTATTTTAACTGGTCTGTGGACCCCAATATTTTTACTTAAAGAGCGAAGAATGAACTTAGGAAAAAGAAAGCGTGGTTATATCGGAACGTTTATTGTCGGAGTCGGATCGGCTGCTGGATGGACTCCTTGTACAGGACCAATCCTCGCTGGAGTTATTGCTTTGATCGCCACGAATCCTAGTAATGGATTTTTATATATGCTCTTTTATGTACTAGGTTTTTCTATTCCATTTTTCTTGATGTCGTTTTTGGTCGGGAAATCCAGATACTTAATGAATTATTCTTCAAAGGTTATGAAAATAGGTGGCTGGTTTATGATTTTATTAGGTATCATATTGTATTTCGATGGTCTGACGAAACTAACTACAATATTGATTGATTTTACAGGGTTTAGAGGGTTCTGACGCTCTATTTTCTATTTCGAAAGGAGATGCATCGTAAATGTCTCGTGAAAATGTCCTGATAATGGGAGTAGAGGAAAACTGGAAATTGATGGAGAACATAAAACAACTTAAACCTGTAAGTATAGATATTCATATTTCTTCAAAAGAAGGATGGGTTCGAAAGCTATTTCCTGATTTTAAATATTTTGATTCATTTTCAAAAAAAGAATCAGAAGAAGGGTATATTAGTAATCTGATTGAATATTGTACTTCTCAAGAAATAGGCTGGATTATCCCTTTAAGCGAACAAGAAGCATCTACGTTATCAAAACATAAGTTGAAAATGAGAAAAAATAACGTAGCGTTTATAACATCCTTTGACTGGGATAAAACAGTACTTCATGATTCATTTTCGGTTCAAGGTAATACTTTCACTTATTCTTTTGACCAGATAAAGAATGCGCCTGAAGGTGTAAAGGTGGGGAAAATTGATGCATATGTCGATTATCGATCTAGTGAAGTGATTTGCTGTTTTATGAGAGAAGAGTATGAACGGTACCAAGATACTGTTCTTTCATACGAGGTGTTTGCCAACTCGATTTTAGAGGAGTGCGTAGCAATAATTGCTCAAAGGCTTAATATAAAGGGTTCTTTTTCTTTCGATTATCAACGTGATTCGGAGGGAATGTATACGATTACAAAAATAGAATGTTTCATGACGCATTCTACTCGTGAGGCTATTTTTAGTGATTATGATTTCGCTAATTATTTGTGGAGCAATATTCAAGGAATTGTCCTTTTAAAAGAATCAAATGATAAAAGCTCTTTTGTGTATCGCCTAAATGAAGAATACTTTCTTTTCTAAATCTCAACAGTTTGTTTTTATATGTAATCATCTTAAATGAGAAAGGTACTTTATGAATAAACTTTCATTTAAAATAACGTTATTTTATTTTTTCGGGATTCTCATGATTTTCATTCTCTCATCTGCTATTGTATACAACATTCTTGAGCATCAACAAGTAGAAAGTGAACTGGAGAGCCTTCAAGAGAGAGGCAATAGTCATCGAGATGTTCTTTCCACTAACTTCGACAAGCAAACAGTTGAACACGTTGTTTTAATGGAGGAAAAGGCGATGACTGATGTGATTATCTTAGACAAAAATAATCAAGTCGTCGATTCATCTAACGACGCTGAACAATTTTTGAACCCGGATTGGATTCAAAAAAAGGATGGAATCGTAGAAGGTAATTGGAGAGAGGGCAAATTTTTAGTGACGGTGAGTAATATTGAAGATGGCGGTCAAATAATCATGTTAGAGCCGACGAAGTATATACAGCATTTGATGGGGGAATTGAAACAACAAGTAGTGTTCTCTCTATTCTTGTTAGTACTTTTTCTATTAGTAAGTGTTTATTTTTTGAGTTATATCATTATAAAGCCACTTTTATCAATGAAAGAGGCAACGGTAAAGTTAAGTAAAGGCGAGGTGCTGAAAATCAGAGAAGCTGAGAGAAGCGACGAAGTAGGAGATTTAGCACGAGCGATCACTAAGTTATCTGTTGATTTACGTCACATTCAAAATACAAGAAAGCAATTTCTGACTTCAATCACACATGAATTGCGTACGCCGATTACCTACATTAAGGGATATGCAGGACTCCTCAAAAAAGACGAATCGAGATTTGGAGATATTATCTATGAGGAATCCGAAAGACTTCAAGAACTGATTGAGGATTTGTTTGAACTTGCTAGATTGGAAGAGCCACATTTTCAAATAGATCCTCAGATCACAGAGATGAATGATTTCTTAAAAAAAATCAGTGAAAGAATAATTTTTAAATTTGAGGAGAAACAAGTGAAATTAATTCTTCAAATTAATAAAACTCCCATCTACAAAGAGATAGACCAAGCTAGATTTGATCAGGTTCTCTTAAATTTACTGGATAACGCGCTAAAATATACACATGCGAACAAACGCGTATTTTTAAAACTTGATGAAAACTTTATTGAAGTTACGGATGAAGGTGGTGGTGTGGATGAGCAATCACTCCCGTATCTTTTTGATCGTTTTTATCGAGTAGATTCTTCACGAAATCGTGAAACAGGAGGTACTGGGCTCGGTTTGGCTATCACGAAAGAAATAGTTGAAGCGCACAAAGGGACCATCGTAGCTATTAATGTAGAAAACGGGCTGAAAGTTGTCATTGACTTGAGGGGGATTCCAGGATGAGAACCATTGCTTTGGTAGATGATGAGAATCGAATGTTAGAACTGATTGAACTCTATCTGCAAGACAGTTATACCTGTATTAAGCTGAACAGCGGAAGAGAGATATTGAACTTGATTGATGTAGATGAGCCTGACTTAATCATATTGGATGTGATGATGCCTTTAATGGATGGTTTTGAGACCTGTCAAAGGATAAGGGAAGTTTCGAATGTACCAATCATTTTATTGACAGCACTCGACGGAAAAGAAGAAATCGTAAAAGGATTACAACTGGGAGCAGATGATTACATTGTGAAACCGTTCGACGAGGCGGAATTGAAGGCAAGAATTCAATCGATTTTCAGACGAACTACAGTTTCTTCAGGATCAAAAATCGAATCGTCGGGTCTAATCTTAAATGTAGACGCCCATGAGCTGTATTATGATAATCATTTAGTCAAAGTCACGCCAAAGGAATTTTCATTACTTGCTAAGTTATTAAAAAATCCAGAACGTGTCTATTCAAGAGAGGAACTGCTCTCAAGTTTATGGTTAGCAAATGAGTGGACAGATGAACGAACGGTCGACTCTCATGTAAGAAACTTAAGAGAAAAACTTAGGAAACTCGAGTTTCCTATTGAAGAACACTTTCGCACAGTATGGGGAATTGGTTACAAGTGGGTTCCTTAAATAAGGAGAAATAAGACAAGAGAGGAACGGTTAAAAAACCGTTCCTCTCTTGTTTATCGTTTATTCTGCAGATAGTTCGTCTTCAGTCACCCATTTATGATTTTTCACTTCTTCACCTGTAGTCGATTCGAAATCAATCATATACACTGTTGTTTGCTTAGCTGAGTCGATAGTGGCCGTAGCATCCTTCATTCCTTTCATATGATCCGCGTCTACTTTTACTTCATCGCCTACTTCATAAGGAGATGACTTGGCATCTACAATCTCTTCTTGAATAATCCATTTATGATTCGTGACGCGTTTCCCGCCATTTGTAGGGTCATAAGAAATGCTATAAGCAGTAGTATCATAAGCTCCTACAATTTTAGCCTCGGCCCCTTTCATGCCTTCCATATGTGCTTCTTTGATCATCGCCATGTCGCCAACTTTAAATTTAGGGTTTTTAGCCTCTTGGAGCCCTTTCGGAACCTCTTTCGATCCAGACATGTCCATCGTCGAATGATCCATACCGTCCATATTTTTATCCATGCTTCCTGTTGATTTAGAATCATCACCATTGCTTCCGCACGCAGCGAGTGCTAAAGAAAGCGAAGCAGCCATAGTTGTCATAAAAATCTTTTTCTTTAATTTCATAAAAATTACCTCCAATTGTTTTTTTATGCTTTCCATAGACTCTATCACATAAATTTGCAGAAACATTGCAGAGAGCAGAAAAGTAACACATTGAAAAAAACTATAAAATTCATGGGTGGAAAGACATATTTTTTTCACAATCATTCTTTAAGTTAAAGATAATAATTAATTGAAGGGAATGATCCATGTGAAGAAAAGATGGTTAATCGCAACTATCGGTATCTTTACTCTCATGATTATAGTGGGTGGTTCGTATTTACTTTTTATCCGAGGTACTATGCCAAATAACAAACAGCACATGAAATCTATGATGAATGGAGGGAACACTACTACAAATCAGACTATGATGGAAGGTATGGGACATGGCGCGAGTGTCGATTTAAAATCAACTGAAGAAAAAGAGCGACGATTGAACATCCCTAAGATGCTAAAATCCGATCGTGAAACCAAGAATTCCATTCAATACACGATTGTCGCTAAACAAGGGGAGACACAGTTCTTCCGAGATAGTAAAAAAACTGAAACTCTAGGATATAACAGAAATTATTTAGGTCCTGTAGTGGAATTGAAAAAAGGAAAAATGGTAACAATCCGTACGGTGAATCGCTTATCAGAAGCGACTACATTCCATTGGCACGGTCTTGTTGTACCATCATCCGTAGATGGCGGACCACATCAGGTCGTGAAAGCTGGTGAAACGAAGGTAGTAAAGTTTAAAGTGAAGCAAGATGAATCGACATTGTGGTTTCATCCACATCCAATGGGGAAAACTGCTGAACAAGTATACAAGGGGTTAGCAGGATTGTTGTACGTAAAAGATGAAAAAACTAAAGAGACGATGCTACCTCAAAAATATGGTGAAAATGATATTCCATTAATTCTTCAAGATCGAAAAGTTAAAAACAGGAATGTCCTTGGATATGCTGATGTAGAAAAAACAGATGGGGCTTTAGGCGATACCCTCCTCGTAAACGGTACGATTAATCCATATTTCAACGTAAAATATTCGCAACTTAGAGTCAGATTGATAAATGGCTCCAATGCACGTAACTACGTAGTGAAGCTATCTGACGGTTCATCCTTTAAAAAAATTGCTGATGATGGTGGTTACATCTCAAAACCGAAAAACGTAAAGAAAATTGAATTAAGTCCAGGCGAACGTATAGAGGTATTGGTAGACTTTTCAAAAAGAAAAATTGGTGAGACTGTTTCATTTGAGACGAATGGAGTAAGGGTCGTTAACTTCAAGCTGGAGGATAAACAAGGGACGAACCTAAGTGCATTGGCGCCGAAAAGTGGATATGAAAAGCCGCTAAAGACCTTGTCTACGGTGAATCAAAAGTTAACTCTTTTCGGGATGGGCAAAAATGTTGAAATCAATGGGAAAAAGTTTGATGAGAAGAGAATCGATATTAAAGCGAAACAAGGAGAAACCGAAATTTGGGTGGTCTATAATAAAAAAGACATGATGGGTGGAATGACTCATCCCTTCCACATTCATGGAGTCCAATTCAAAGTATTAGAGCGAAACGGACAGAAACTGGATAATCAAGAAGCAGGTCTAAAAGACACTATCGCTATAAAACCAGATGAACGAGTTAAGATTCAGATGACTTTCAAGGAAAAAGGGGTATTCATGTACCATTGCCATATCCTTGAACATGAAGAGAACGGAATGATGGGTCAGTTGAAAGTGGACTAAAAAATAGGTGAATATTTTCATCTTTTCTTCACAAACTAAGGAAATAGGCTTTGTGTAAGTCAAAAAAGACGGAAAATGGAGGTATTTTAGAATGAATACTGGACAACAAGAAATCTTAGGTGCCCTACACAACTGTATAGTGACTTGTAATGAATGCTTTGATGCGTGTTTGAGTGAACATCATGTTTCTTCGATGGCAGAGTGTATACGTCTAGACAGAGATTGTTCTGAAATTTGTAGTCTTTTAGTACAAGCTATTTCTCGAAACAGCAGCAATATTGATGTTCTTGCAAGAAGCTGTGTTGAAATTTGTGAAAGATGTGCCGACGAATGTTCGAAACATGATCATGATCATTGTAAAAAGTGCGCTGAGGCCTGTAATGAATGTGCAAAAGTCTGTCGTAAATTAATTGCTTAAAGCGAAGTGTTAAAAATGAAGGAGCATCTATGTCGCCATGCCGAAAAAGGTATGAGCTAAAAAGCTGATGCTCTTTCATTTATAAGCACTAAGATACTTAGTTATGAAAAAGTTCATAACCCTTATAGACCAGTAGTATGGTGAGAGAAAATAAGGATACATAGAGGATAACGATCAAACTCTTCATAAACACTTTCATGAAAATCAACTCCATTCTATAGGTTGAATTGATTATATAGAAAGTTCGTGAAATTTATGAGGAAATAGACTAACAATCATTTATTATTAAAAAATTTTAATGTAAGAGGTGGTGACTAGGATGGATAAAATATTAATTGTTGATGATGAAATAAGAATGAGGCAATTATTAAGACTCTATCTAGAACCAATAGGATATGAATGTAGTATGGCGAATGATGGGATCGAAGCTTTAGAGAAAGTGAAAAAAGAAACCTTCGATTTGATTTTATTGGATGTAATGATGCCAATGTACGATGGATTCGAAGTATGTAAGAAAATAACGGATTCTCACCCGGAAGTCCCTATCATCATGATAACGGCTCTAAATGATGCTGAATCCATCGTCAAAGGACTAGATGCTGGAGCTACAGATTATGTCACAAAGCCGTTTAACGGGGACGTACTTTTAGCAAGAGTTCGGTCTGTCATGAGAAGGAAAGCAAAAGAACCCGTTATCTACCACGGACTTACGTTCGATGAGAGCAACAATTTAATTTTACTAGATGGCAAGTCGATTGACTTTACACCAAAAGCACATGCATTACTGCGACTATTCCTTCAACATCCTGGAAGGCTGTTCAACAGACTAGAGCTTTATGAATTCGTTTGGTCTTATACGTCAGAATCGGATCCGAGGACAGTTGATTCTCATATTAAGATGATTAGAGAAAAGTTAAGAGAGTTAGATTACCCGATCGATAGGCATCTGAAAACAATTTGGGGGAGAGGATATCGTTGGAGTGAGGATGAAACGAAATGACACTCTTGCTATAGGAGCAAAAGTGTCATCATAAAAATCATAAGGGAGTCGGTGTCGGCTTCGAGTATCCATCTTTATATGAAGAATCGATTGCAGAACGAATATCTTTAACCGATTCTCCGTCCCGTTGCTTCAAAATAGACTTTACAGCAATCTCGAGACAGGTGCTGCATGTCGTTCCGTGACTTGTCCATTTCACCGATCCATTCGTCGCGTTTTCTTCTATAAAGCAATCATAATTATTTTTATGATTGACTGTTTCACCGCAACCGCAATAGCAAGGTATTTTCTCTAGTAGTTTACGATTTTTCCCTACAGCTTGATAAACATTTCGTACATCTTCAGGTTGAGTTTTTAAAAACGTAGGAAGTATCAACGATGATGATGTTTCTTCAATCTTGTCACCGCTCATATGTTTCGCATGATCTACCTCCTTTGAATGATTGGGAGTAGAAGACTTCATCGGGGATTGAGCACAGCCGACCGCAATCAGGGATAGGCTAATAAGACTTACGCTTTTTAAGAGTATGTTAAGTTTCACGATTGGATTCTCCTTAGAGATAATTTTGTAGGTGCATAAAACAAAGCTTTTTAATTGCGTTTTTTGTATTAGCTCATTTGTCTGTTCACGATAGTACCTATTCGTTCATTTGACCATAGTCTTCATTAGTTCAGTTAATTCATGAATTGTCATCAATCATTTGATGTCTACCTCGAACTTGTCCTTTAATTCTTTTTAAAGTTTCAGTACTTGTGATTTTGGCGCTAAATAGTCCTATTCAAACAAATGGTCTCATTTTTTAAAATATATCCTATACTTGTATGATAATTTTTATTTTTTAGTGTGTCAAAATACATTTTATATTTATATATATAAGTTTAACTGGAAGTAAAAACGAGATGTAGCTCTATATAGTCATGATCTCTCTATATACACCATACAGGTATATAGTACGTAAAAGGAGGTTTTCTTATGGATCACCATATCCATCACGAACATACTCATCATGAAGACCAACAAATGAGTGCTTCACATCATGAACATGAAGGAATGATCGGAGACTTCAAGAAAAGATTTCTCGTATCGTTAATGTTGACCATTCCAATCCTGCTACTTTCCAAAATGATTCAAGAATGGTCGGGTATCAACATTAGCTTTCCATATGACGACGTTGTTTTGCTTTTGTTATCCACAATTGTCTACTTCTACGGTGGATGGCCGTTCTTAAAAGGTAGCTTAGACGAAATGAAACAAAAAAATCCGGGGATGATGATGTTGATCGCTTTAGCGATTAGTGTTGCATACTTTTATAGTGTGGGCATCATCTTAGGTCTAGGAGAGGGACATGACTTTTTCTGGGAGTTAGCAACGCTCATAGATATTATGCTTTTAGGACATTGGATTGAAATGAAGTCAATCATGGGCGCGTCTAACGCGCTACAAGAATTAGTCAAATTGTTACCCAGTATTGCGCATCGAATTGATGATGAAAAAATAGAAGATATTGCGGTGTCGGAATTACAGACTGGTGACGTGATTCTGATCAAACCTGGGGAGCAAGTTCCAGTTGACGGTAAGATAATAAAAGGAGCAACAACAGTTGATGAATCGATGCTGACAGGTGAATCTCTTCCCATCGAAAAGAAAATGGACGACAACGTAATTGCTGGCTCCATTAATCAAGAAGGAAGCTTGACTGTTGAAACGAAAAATACAGGTGAAGGCACGTATTTATCGAAAGTGATCGAATTAGTCAGCGAAGCGCAGGCATCTAAATCTAAAACACAAAATTTAGCGAATCGTGCAGCAAAAATTCTCTTCTATGTCGCTGTTTTTGCCGGTGTGTTGACATTTATCATTTGGCTTGCATTAGGATATCCGCTCAGCATTGCTATCGAACGTATGGTGACTGTCATGGTTATTTCGTGTCCCCATGCACTAGGACTTGCAGCGCCATTGGTCGTCTCTGTCTCGACGGCGCTGTCTGCTAAGAAAGGTTTATTGATTCGAAATAGGACGCAGTTTGAAGAGGCACGGAAATTAGACGCCATTATTTTTGATAAGACAGGTACTTTGACGCAAGGTAATTTTGGTGTGACGGATTTGATGCCGGTTGATGAAATTTCCTCAAACGAACTACTTCGTCTAGCAGCGGGAGTCGAACGTTCATCACAACATCCTCTTGCTAAAGGTGTAGTAAAAAGAGCAGAAGAGCTACAACTATCACTTCCATCGATTGAAGATTTTATGTCTATTACAGGAGTCGGATTGGAAGGGAAAGTAGAGGGTACGTTAATTCGTGTAGTGAGTCCTCGATATATTCGTCAAGAAAAAATAACGGTTGATGAGCTCGCTTTTGAAAAATTATCTGAAGAAGGAAAGACTGTCATATTTGTATTGAAAAACAAGCAATTACTAGGAATGATTGCACTTGCTGATTTAGTAAGAGAAGAAGCGAAAGAGACTGTGACTGCTCTTAAAAATAAAGGCATAAATTCAATCATGCTCACTGGTGACAATAAAAAGGTTGCACATTGGGTTGCCAAACAGTTGGGTATTGACGAAGTTCATGCAGAAGTTTTACCTGATGATAAATCAAGACAAGTAAAGAACATTCAATTGGAAGGTAGGAAAGTAGCCATGGTGGGTGATGGCATTAATGATGCACCCGCACTGGCACAAGCTGACGTAGGGATTGCGATTGGTAGTGGAACCGACGTGGCAGTCGAAACCGCTGATATCGTACTGGTCAGAAGTAATCCGAAAGATGTTCTCTCTATCCTTGAACTTTCCCGAAGCACTTATAACAAAATGATTCAAAACCTATGGTGGGCAGCTGGTTATAATATTATAACAATACCACTAGCAGCCGGCGTTCTAGCTCCCTATGGTGTGATCTTATCCCCAGCCATTGGGGCAGTACTAATGAGTCTTAGCACCGTCATTGTTGCTGTAAATGCTAGAACGTTAAAAATATGAAATCATTTGAAGTGATTTCAGAACTTATTAGTAGCCAAGCACTGGATTTAATCGCGTGTAAAAAGTCTATGAGTATTCGAAGACTTTTTACACGCGATTTTAATTTTATTAGAATATATGATGATGATTTATATAAAGAACAAATTTTTATTGCAATCATTATATAAAACGGTCGTTAAACAGACATATTCAAAAACTCATATGCTTACTTGTATATGAGCAATAGATGCCTTATTTATAAATGTCACGACGATGACCGATTTCAAGAATTAAGATCACGACTTTTTCATCCTGGATGTCAGCAATCAGACGATAGTCACCGATGCGATACCGCCATTCTAAATCAAGTTCCTTCATCATGTCGTCGAAAGATATCGCTTCTGATTTTTTACGGTGTGTTGCCATGGAATCATGATAGAGTTGCAAATCGATTTCGTCTTCGATACGGTCGAGGACGGCATCGCGAACGAGTGTAGAAATCGTGATGTTCTTTGCCTTCGCATATTCCTTGATAAGTCGTGTATCCTGATCATCCAGACGTACGGAAATGGTACTCATGATTATCAGCTCCCTTGTAATACATTGTAATACATTGTAATACATATTAAGGTTTTAGTACATAGGATTGGGCGATAATCCTAAATAAAGATTCTTTGAAGTGCTAAAATTCGACTTGTAAATATCCTAGATGAGTACGATTGAATCTAAAAAAGTGAATGAAATTATATTCAAATTAAAGTAAACATAGTCATTCCTCTTCAATTTGACCATGTTTAGGAAGGTGATGATCATGATAATTCCTTACATTCTCCTCGTTTGCGAAAACCGGATATGCATCCAAATGCTGCCCGTATCGGTTACAAGAAAACAAAAAGTGTTTTAAATTGAAGAAAGATCAAGGTACAGATCTGTTTAAGCATCTGTATTATTTTGTCGATTGGTGTTATCCTATTTTGTTCATTGACTGTCAGACACTATGGTTACGTCTGTGTCTTAAGTGGTCTGTTTATACTATACGCGGTCAGCACAACATGGTGAGATCTAGAAAAAGTTAGAAAGCAAGTTAATGGGAGCTCAAATCATGATTCAATTAGTCAAACAAGTCGACGATCATGTGTATCACATCGTCTTTCACCAAGAAGGGCGTACTTTATTCTGCCGGGAAGGAATTGCCCGAAAAGAGCAGGCGATTGATAGCGAGGACATGATGGAAACGAATGAGGAGTCCGCGACGAAGCGGATCGTCTTCAAAAGTCCCTTGCGCGCGTATCGTCAGAAAAAAGCATGGGTACGTGAAAAATTAGACGATGGATACATACGATCACCTTTTGCTCTGTCTGAAGTGATGGATTTTCGTTCAGATCGACGGATCATAAAGTTGCGCATTTTAAGCGCTTTACTCGTCCTATTGAGTGGATTACTGACGCTGACCGATATCTTACCGATTCCGGGATACATAACACTCGTCGTTCTGATGCTTTTCTGGCCCATGCATCTCGAAGGGAAATCCGCGCATGTTCGCATGTATCGATGGTCAGGAGCACTTTTCATGTTCGCATTAGCCGGCTCATCGAAAAACTATTTATCACCGATCAATCTCTCGATTAACGGAGCAGTCTGTCTCGTTTCAGGGTTCATTCTCCTGTTGTATGCGTCAGAACAATTACAGGAACTTGCGACGAAAGGAATCATATATCATGACGAATCAAAAAGCCAAGGTGATTGAACTCAAACGCGACAATGGTCAAACGACCGATTACTGGGTCAGTTACTGGATGGGGCGTACGCTCTATCAGGTATCCGTGCAAGAACAAGCGGATGGTCAAACGGATGAAGGGGAGGTTGTCAAAGAACGTTTTCCGTTCTATTTCGGAATGAAAAAGCGGATGCTCGAGTTAGCAGAAGAGAAAGAAGCACTTGGTTTTAGACCGTTGACCGAAGAGGAAAAAGCAACGCCTGTCATCGAGGAAGAAGAACCGACGCTCGATCCTGCTTTCTTTAAGCCAGCTATTCGTTATGCCTGGTGGATGCTTGGTCTCGGAATCCTCCTGTTTCTCCTGCCTTCACCGATCCTAAACGGACTCGCGTTCGGACTCGGCTTATTCGTCTGGTATGAGACGTTTGGACAAGCCGGAATACCGCGCAACTATCAGAGATATTTCCACGGGATGCTCGCGGGATTGACGATTTTACAGGTTTTATCTGCGATTGAGTTGGAACGATTTGCTCAACCGTATTATGCGACGATCTGTGTGATATCAGCAATTGTATTGGTTCTTCTAGTCGTACAGCACCGATTGAAAGAAACCGATCAAATCGGTCAGGAGGAAAGTATTCGGGTTAGGAAAATAAAGGACTATCCGGATGACTTAGATCTTTAAAAACTCATTTGCTCAACTTTCGGAAGTCTGGAACACTTCAGGATACTGTAAAATATAGGCATCACTTAAATCATTTTAGTCAGTCTATTGTAAGAAACATATGGATGTCATACCAAATGATCAATATATTTTAGAACTGATCTTACTTGTCTGGGCGATTGGTGCACTCGTCATCATCATTACGCAAGCGCGAAACACATTTGGTGTTTAATCCTTTGTGGAGATATTTTTGATTCTTGAGATTTTATTACTTGTTGTTCTTTTGATTGCCAAATGCAAAAAAATAATGGTCTCTTAAGTAGTAAAGGAAGGTCAGTTAACACTCATACATAAAGATTTAGTTAACATAATGAAGTAGGAGACAGTATGATCCGTTTCCTACTTTTTTTGTAATTATGCAATCGATTGCATTCGTATTCTTATTTAACATCCAGGAAAAGGAATCATATTTCTTGCAAAAAACTAGTTTTTATTTCTTAGGATTTATGTAAAAATAGAAAACAATAAACTGAGAGAATTTTTTGAAAAGTGAGCGACCAGATCATTCATCGTTTTGGAATGAGAGAGAGAAGTCCTCATTTTTCGAATTCTAATATCTTATTTTTTGAAAGCCTGGAGGGGAATGTATGAAATTGTTGAAGATGTGGAACCAAATCAGTTTAGTGAAACAAATCGCGATTGGCTTGATCGTGGGTATTATTTTAGCCGTCACGATTCCTGAAGTGGCGAAATCCTTGACCATTTTTGGGACTTTATTTATTTCTTCTCTGAAGGCAGTCGCGCCGATCTTGGTCTTTTTCTTAGTTATGGCATCAATCGTGCAGCATAAAAAAGGACAGCAGACGAATATGAAATCAATCATTTTCTTGTATCTGCTCGGAACGTTCTTAGCGGGAGCCATTGCGGTCATCGTCAGTTTCCTTTTCCCAGTGAACATTCGATTGACAGAAGGTGCGGAACAATTGGCTGCTCCGGGGAACACGGTTGAAGTTCTTCAAAAACTCGTCTTGAATATGGTCGATAATCCAGTCAATGCGCTCATACAAGCGAACTACATTGGCATTCTGACTTGGGCGATCGTGTTAGGAATCGCTTTAAAAAATGCGTCCGATACGACGAAGACATTTATCTCGAATTTTTCTGACGCCATTGCGAAAATGGTCGGATGGGTCATCAAACTTGCTCCTCTTGGTATCATGGGAATCGTCATTGGCTCTGTTACGGAAAACGGTCTTTCTTCATTGCTCGATTACGGGAATTTATTATTGGTATTGATTGGCACGATGCTTGTCGTAGCACTCATTGTTAATCCTCTCATCGTGTTCATCAACGTTCGTCAGAATCCATATCCACTCGTCTTCAAATGTATCCGGGAGAGTGGGATTACCGCTTTCTTCACACGAAGCTCAGCTGCAAACATTCCGGTCAACATGGAATTATGTAAGAAACTTGACCTCGATAAAGAGACGTACGGGATCTCGATTCCACTAGGTGCCACGATCAATATGGCGGGAGCGGCCATCACGATTTCCGTCTTAACGTTAGCAGCGGTTCATACGCTCGGTATCCCAGTCGACCTTCCGACAGCTATCATCTTGAGTGTTCTCGCTGCCGTTTGTGCATGTGGCGCATCCGGTGTCGCTGGTGGTTCGCTCCTTTTGATTCCGCTTGCATGTAGTTTATTCGGGATTCCGAATGACATTGCGATGCAAGTCGTAGCAGCGGGTGTTCTAGTCAGTGTGTTACAAGATTCGTTTGAGACAGCACTCAACTCGTCAACAGATGTCTTATTCACGGCGACAGCAGAATATCGAAAACGACTTAAAGAGGGAGAAACGCTCTCGATCAATCGTCAGTCGATGAATGAAGATGTATCTGAAAAAGTCGTCAACGGCTGATTAGCTTCTCTATTATCAGCATGATCTAAATAAGAAAAGGCATCCTTAGCTGAGGATGCCTTTTCTTATAGACAAATTAACCTTCTCCTAAAGCAACGTACTTTTTAAATTTCCCATTGAAACTCACTAGCAAAATGTCATTTCTTTCTTTAGTAGAGTATAGGACGGTACCCTTATAGAGTTTCGTAGCAGTCCCATTATCAAAAGCGTCTTTATCCGAACTTCTTCTTTTAATTTCTCCAACTTTTTCATTCTGAGTGACTTTGGTTTTTTCTGCCCATGCTACGTCTGATTTGTAGATCGTATCATTGAATTGAAAAATGTCTGCTTTAGCATCTTCGCTCAATACTTCGGATGCCGTCGGTTTTTCACTAGTACTTTGCATTATCTCTTCATTATTACAACCAACTAATATCCATACCGTCATAATCGAGAAAGCGAATGATAAAACGACTTTTTTCATGATATAACCTCTTTCTCGTTTTGTAAGTTATTCCATGCCGATACACGTTAACGTCAACTGCTCTTCACGGTTGCCATCCCATTTGATTCGGACATGGTACGTGTCAGTATCTTTAAAGATTTGTAAGGCGGCACTCGTATCAAAGGTGGCGCCATCTCTTTCGGTTCCAATGAAGCTTCGGAAATGGCTAGAGTGTTTAGCATATCGACCATCTGACAACTGACTATCGACAAACCAGGTCACAGGTTTCTGTTGGTGCTCCACTCGTTTTAGATCCTGTCCGATATATATTAGGGCGTAGCCTTCGCTTACCCGGTAAGATAAAGGACGTTCTTTGACTTGCCGTACATGAATCACGGCGTTCCAGGATTCGCCTTTTGCCTGAAAGATGAGGTGTTCGGGTTCAGATGTCGCTGAAGCGCGGTGAATACCATAGAGCGTGAAAAACGTGAGGAAAAGTAAGCATGCAATCAGTAAGGTTCGCTTAAATAAGCGTTCGGACATGAGGATCACCTCTGAACAGTGGTTTCCTTTAGTCTAGCAAATTCAAATGCTTTTCTTAGTCAGAAATCTTAAAAAAGGGGAATCCATTTTTAGGATATCCAGCGTCCGATCTGCTCACCCATCTTGACGCTACGTTCGATGCCTGGAGCGAGTTCGACCGTGTCCGGTGGCAAGACGAGGATGACAGTTGAACCGAACGAAAAGTAACCGAACTCTGCACCACGCTCCAGCAGGCGTCCTTGATGTGTCTGAACGATCGTATTGACGTTCAGCGCACCGACCATGACGTGCTCAATCGAGCGGTGATCGACTTGCAGACGCGTGACGCGGCGATAATTACGTGTCAACGGACGTTTGCTGAATCGTAGCCCCATGTCATTGACGGGTGCCGATTCTCGCCCCAGTGTATAACTCGTCGTGATTTCGCCCGTGACTGGCGAATGGACACGGTGATAGTCGATCGGACTCAAATAGAAAATTAAGGCGACACCGTTCGCGTAATCCTCGGCGCGTTCGCTTGAGCCAATCAGCTCAGCAACGGTGTAGTCCTGTCCTTTAATCGTAAATCGACTATCTTGCGTTAACGCTGGGACGATGGAGAGGACGGCGTCACTCGGACTGACGAAGGCATCTGGTGCCGATGCGATTGGTCGCATACCGGGACGTAACTCGCGTACGAAACAATCGTGCAGCGACGTAAATGAATCGACGGACTTCAGCGCTTGATTCGTCTGAATGTGATAGGTGCGAATGAAAGGTCGGATGAGCGGTTTACTAAAGCGACTCATCGCAAACCGTTTTAGTGTGTTCGCGACAACTGGTCGGGCATTTAAGTGGACGATCGTATCAAAGATGGCTTTCTTCATGAGGTAAAAACTCCTTTAAGTTGTAATCTACCTCTTAGGATACGGTCGAATTCTGTTGATAGACGGAGTCGTTTTCTTAAGTTTGTCTTAAGAAAAACACGTACCGAAGATGCGGCACGTGTTAGAACGTCATGATTTTCGAGTCAACAAATAGAGTAGAGGTCCGAACGCACCAATCGCGAGGGTGATGATCGCCCAAAGTGGAAAGCTTCGTCCGGTACGACGTGTATCATGGCGGAGCCAAACGATGATGAAGAGGGCGCAGAGAATCAGATCGACGAAAATCTGGAGCGTCGCCGTGTTTTGTGTCGCTTCCGCAAAAATGCCAAGTACACCAAAGTCAATTATCGAAAACGCAGTTAAAACAGCGAACGCGATCGTAATGACGAGCAACAAAGGTTTCGGGATGGTGTCTACAAACGAAGCTTGAGATTCTTTCATGAAGGATCCTCCTTGTAAGTGTAGTGTTTACTACAAATAAATGTAGCGTGTACTACAATTGAACGTCAATTGAGGATATGTAGAAGGAAAGTTATTACCCTGATCCGTCAAATAACAAAATGTGATGCTGTTAAATTTGGTATAATACGGAAAAAGAAACGTAGGATGACGAGAAGGGATGAAGCGAACATATGAAGGTAAAGCGATTGCGAACAATCTTCGCCTGTAGTGCGGCTGTAGCCGTATTGATGAGTGGAGCAAGTGTTGGAAGTGGAAGCCGTTATGTCGAAGCAAAAGTGGTCCAGACGAAAAAAGCGTTCGATTATAAAAAATACCGTGCCGATCAATTGAAGGTCATCACGAAGTACGGTAACATCTTATCGGATCTTAGCTCCAAATCCCCAATCAAAATTCCTTCTTATTATCAAAACGAAGCATATCGGACTGCTGTCGAGCAGTATAATCCGAAAGTAGAAAAATACGATTCAGATAACGTGAAGGAGTCAAGAAAAATCAGAGCGATGCGGGTTGATCTAAAAGCAGTCGATACATCGTCTGAGAAAAAAGCGTTCGATAAACGAATGGCCGCAATGAAAAAAGAAGTCAAACGACTCGTTAAGGTTGAGCAGGCATTAGCGAAGGAAAGTAAGCCACTGTATCAAGAAGTCATGGATTACGAGCGACAACAAATGGAAGCGTTCGTCGCCCAATATGGACCGATTGATCCGGCATTGACATTGATTAAATCACTTCCATACGTACAGGAACTCGAACGAAAACTGATCAAGAAAAAAATCAGTAAGCAAGACCGGATAGAGCGCGTAGATCGCGCAGCTGAAGCGATGGTACGAGAACGTGAGACGTCGAGTGAGCGCGTTGGACCGGAGCGTGGGAAAATGACGATCTTGATTTACGAGAATAAATTCGAGGAAGCAGCAGTTGTCTTTGAAGAAGCGAAACAGCTGACGAAAGATGAGAACGTCCGACTGGATCTTGCTTTTACGAAGATCATCAATCGCTTTTTAAAATGAAGCATCCTTCGTGGATGCTTTTTAAAATGAAGCATCCTTCGTGGATGCTTTTTTGCGTAGTGCCCGTTTCTTAAAATCGAGTATGATGGAAAGGGAAGGAGTCGATCGGATATGGATAAATTTGAACAGAAGCGACAGGACTATACGCATCACATCGCACAAGCGACGTTAGCTTCAAGCATCAAGGAGATGAGTCTGAAGAAGATGGCGACCGCTGCCGGGACGAGTGACCGGATGCTGATGCATTATTTCAAGGATAAACAAGATATCGAGACCGCCGTGTTGACTGCGATCAGTCAAGAACTGATTAATTTACTACAGCAACCGGATCTAAAACTCGAGTTCACGGCATTCGTCCGTTTTCTGCGACAAGCAATCGATGAGCCACGAATCAAGCCATATTTGAATCTCTGGTTCGAGATCACCCATCTTGCGACGAGTCAGGGGGCACCGTATACGTCGATTACGCGGACGATCGGGGAGTCATTCGACAACTGGATTAAACAGATTTATGTGCCGGCAGAAGGAGAAGATGTCGAACAGCAGACTGCGTTATTGTTCGTCTTCACGGAAGGACTCGTCGTCTTGAATAAAATCGGCTTACAAGAGCGGATGGACGCTGCGGTTGAGGCGATGATTGATCTATACGAAAGAGCATGAATTTCATAAATCACCTTCGATTTCAATCCATACTTGATAGAATACCTCTGTATCGAGTGGGAACATCGCGGTATGAACTCGAAATTCAGAGACTTGTGCTAAATAAAAGGCAAGAATCGTAGCAACCTTAAAGTCTGGCGTACCATAACCAGTAATCGAACGACCGTGGATCTCATTTGCAATCGAGTCTGCCCAAACTTCGGCTTCACGAAATGTCTCGAACTGAATCATCTCTTCCTTCCAACGAATCGCCATCTTCACGTCCTCCTCTACTGTAGTTAATGTTAGTATATGGAAGAAATAGTGTGTTATTCAAGGGGGAACGTCAGACATGAGTCGTTTTGGAATACATCAGGAAGTAATCAATCCGCCGCTCGGTGCCGCCTTCATCGGTTATCACCGAGAAGAAGGTGTCGCAAGCATACACGATCCGCTATTTGTCACAGCGAGTATCTTTGAAAGTGAGCAGGCGACATCGGTTTTCGTCAGCATCGATAACATCGGGTTGCTCGTCGCAGATACCGATACCATCCGTGAAGGCATCGCGGACCAGCTAGACGTGTCGAAGGAACAGATCATGGTCGTTTACACGCATACACATTCAGGACCAGCGACAGCAGGAAACGAACCAGTGACCGTCGCCTATAAAACGATCTTGACGCAACAAGCGATCGTTTCTGCCGTCAAAGCAAGCGAAGCGATGCAGTCGGTCGAGATGGGTTGGGGTGTGACGCAGGGGAAACTCGGCGTCAATCGACGAGAGAAAAGGAATGGTCACGCGGTGATGGGAACGGATCCGCTTGGGGTGACGGATGACCGAATCGGAACATTATTGATTCGCCGGACTGACGATTTTCAACTCGTCGGAGCCTTCGTCTTTTGTACGGCGCATCCGAACGTCTTGAAATCAGACAGTATCGTCTTATCCGGTGATTATCCGGGCGTCGCTCGAACGATACTCGAACAGGCACTCAGCTGTCCAGTCATAATCGTCCAAGGGGCGACGGGGAACATCAATGCGAAATATCGCGGTGACCTAGCAAGTCTACAGAAGATGGCGTTTGCTTTAAGTGGACACGTCTTGACGACGATTCCAGAAGTGTCGTATCAACCGTTAACGCACCACCGGATTCAGTCGATGATCTATCCAATGTACTTAACAGAAATACCAACGATAAACCAATTACAAGACATGACGGATTACGCTGAACAGACTTGGGGTGTCAGCGCAGCACGATGGTTGGCGCACGTTCAAGAGCAATCAGGGACAACACTCACCATCCCGGTCGAAATTCAATTGTTTGAGCTAAATGAAGGTTCGTTCTCAGGCATCCCGATGGAACCGTTCTGTGAGACAGCGCTACAGATTCAACAGATGCGTCAAACGGAACTCGCCTTTTTTGGAGGCTATACGAACGGTTACATTGGTTATTTGCCGACTGCGGAAGAACACCCGTATGGTGGGTACGAAGTGGCGATCAATCCCGTTGTCTACGGTCCAGTGACAGGTCTTTGGATGCCACCTGTACCGGAAACGGCAAACGACATCGTGCATCGTATCCGACAACTCTATGAAACAAACAACCCGGCTTCTCTCGTCTGAGAGACCGGGTTTTCGTGATTACGATTTGATTTTTTTGATGAACCGGCGAAACGCAAAAACAAATCCGCATGTCAGTAAGGCGAATAAAAGAAGCGTAATGAATAGGCTTGCAGATAGATGTAACATCAAAGACCTCCGTGAATATGTATAGCTGATTTTCGAACTTTCGAATAGTAATAGAGTAACATAGTAATTAACAATATATAGGGAAATGATTTATTGTTTTTGATATTTCTTTAAGGATTTATTCATTCTATGAATCAATAGTTATTTTATTCCATTTATAAAAAGAGAGGGATATCATGATCATCAAAAGATTTATTCTTAGTATTATCATCACTTATTTATTCCTCAGCTTGCTTTTATCCTTCAGCATCGGGTATACGATCGATTGGATTCCGGAAGCAACGTTAGCTCAAAAGATAAAAGGGTACGCTTTTGAAGGGTTCACTCGTTTTAATGTTGTAAAGCTTTTGATTGCTGCAGGTATAGGTACTGGGTTCAGCTTTCTCTACCTTAAACCAAGATTACCGAGTTCTCGAAAGCGTTGATTTCCTTTATTTTGAAACTTTTCTTTGTTTGATCCGTTAATTAGGATGAACGAGTCAACGTATTGGGGGAAATAAACATGAAAAAGACAGTTGGTGCAATCGTATTAGCGGGCGGCATGATGATACTCGCTGGTTGTGGAACAGCAGCGACACAAACCGATTTATTTGAACAACAAGGTACATATCTAGGGGATAACAGTAGCGTACGAGACATCGTCCAACAGCTACCACATGGCGATCAGTTGGAGAAGATGGAACTTTCGACGAAGGATAAACCGTATCAACTAACGTTACGTTATGCTGGATATAAAGAAGGACAGATCGAACAAAAAAGCAATCGTACGGCAATCTACAATGCAACAGCACTATTCACATTGATTCCGAATGTCGACCGCGTCAACATGACGATCGAGGATGCTTCGTATCACTTTACGAAACAACAGCTGCACGATTGGTATGGAAAAGACTTTACGACGTACGATAATGAGAAAGCACTGAAGGCGTTCACGAACCCTTTTATCGAAGATTCGAAGAAAGTAAACGACTTATTCAACTGAACCGACCGAGCACGCTCTTGAACAGGAGTGTGCTTTTTTGTTGATTCATTCCCATAAGTTGTAAAAAGTACTTTGCATTACAGAGTAATTCAGTTTATCGTTAAGGAACTGAGACATCCAGAATAAGGAAGGGGTTGTACGAGATGGAAATCGATAAAGAATTATTAAAGGGGCACGTCGACACGATCATCTTGTCGTTGCTGAACGAACAAGACCGATACGGGTATGAAATCGCGAAGACGATCCGGCAAACGTCAGACGAGCAGTTCGAACTGAAAGAGGCGACACTCTATTTGTCACTCAAACGCCTCGAGAAAAAAGGATTCGTCATATCCTATTGGAGTGACGAAGCAGCGGGCGGCGGACGACGTAAATATTATGCGCTGACGACTGAAGGAAAAATCCTTCTTGCGAAAAAACGACTTGAATGGCGTTTTCTAAAGCAGCTACTCCCGAAGTTTCTTGAAGAGGGAGACGGTGCGCTTGAATAAACTCGATCATTTTGTCCATGACTTGTATCAAGATGCGGATGTGACGGATCCGGAAATCATCGACGTCATGGAAGAGACGCGAAGTCATCTTGAACAATCGGTGCGAGACTTGATGATTCAAGGTTATTCGGAAGAAGAAGCGACGAAGCTTGCCATGTATCGTTACGGTAGTAAGGAGCATGTCGATCAGCTCTTGACGTGGGTCTATCGAAAAGAGCGGACGTTCGCTTCGTGGTTGCTCTGCATCGGAATCAGCATCGCCGCTGCAACGATATTGTTCTTTATCGGCACGATGATGTTGAGCCAGCATCAGTCGCTCGCCTATGCGGATGCCTTTTATGGCAATGAACGCTCGATCGAAGCGTATGAACGTATTCTAGAAGATCATCTGTTGCTGGTATCGATTTCCGGACAAGACGCTGCGTCCTCGCGAGACTTCACCATTCATAAATCGATTTGGTTACCGGAGTTGTTCACTTCACACGGCTTGTATTTGATTGACGAACAGCACCTGACGACGACAGAAAGCTTTGACGTCACGAAATTCGGTGCCGTGCTCATGTTGATTGGCTTGACGATCTATCTCGTGACATCAGTCATTTGGAGCATCATCAAGCTCCATCATGCAGGACGATTGCATCTATTAAGTATCGTCTCAGTCGTGTTCTTTAATGTACTGGGTTATTGGTTTTGGGCATTACGAAAATAGGAGGGGTCATATGTCGCAACAAATTAAGCTCATTTGGTCGCAAGCATTCACGGTGAAACGATGCGTGTTATATCTTCTGATCATTCTCGGATTACCGGCGCTTCAATTCAGTTTCATTTATGAAGGCTATCAATTCTTCTTACCGATCGAAGTGTTCGAAGAGACGCTATCAGGAACGATCCCGATGCTGTTTCCGGTACTTGCGGTCTTGATCTTCTTGCCAATCTTCATCGCTGAATACAAGGATAACTATCTGACATATGTCCGAACACGTGCGAGTCTAAAGGATTATCTGTTTGCAGTCGGTTTCGTCAATGCGATGCTGACAGGAATCGTATTCTTTTTAATGACAATCGTGACGTTCGTCCTCATTCATTATGTCGAACCAATCATCGGTCTCGTTGACTATTGGTCGCTCAGCGAAAAGACGTATGAGACCTCAAATGCATTTTCGTTCTTAGCGGACATTCATCCGTTACTCTATGCCGTCCTCTATGCTGTTTGGATTGGACTCAACGGAGCAGCGTACGCAACGCTTGCTTATCTGTTGATTTTGGCGCTCGAACAAGTCTATCTCGCAATTTCGTTACCGTTCGTCGCTTATCATATCTTTAATTTCGTTGCGGGTATCATGCAAGTACCACAGTTCTCACCCATTAGTACCGTCTTTCCGTTCAATATCACGGAACAACCGCTTTGGACGGTGTTCGTACCGTTTACTATTTTAATCGTCATTAACATCACGCTCTATCTGACGATGATTCGACCAAAACCGGAGTGGATCTTCCAATCATGAAGAGGACACGAAACATTTCGATTGTACTGAACAGTTTATTCATCCTCGTGATTAGCTACGTCGCATGGTATAGACGACAAGAAGTTCTGTCCGAGGCACAAGAATTCGGCAAAGACGACAACGCGTGGGACATTACATTTGCGATTCAAAATGATATGTACCTAATACTCTTTTTCCTGATGCCGTTACTGCTGTTCCTCTCATTTCGAACGATTGAACAGCAGTATGAACCGACGATTTTGATTCGGGTTGGCTCATTTCGGAACTGGGTGTACTACTCGACAAAACGATATGTACGCGCTGTCCTGACACTGTTCGGATTCGTCTTGTTGCTGAGTCTTCTTAGTGCTAGCGATCAATCGTTTACGTTGCAGTGGAGTCCATATAGTCAACTCGCAACGAGTGGTAACATCAGTCATTATCTCATTGCGACTTTCCATTCACCCCTGTCAGTGATTTTATTACAACCGATTCTGTGGTTGCTTACGAGCATTGTTCTACATGGATTGATGTGTATTGTGTTTCTGTTGCACGAAAAGCGTAATGGCTTGTTACTACAGGCGGCAGGGGTAGTGATTTGGTGTATCATCAGTTTCAAATCATCGTTTGGAATCGGGAAGTTCTTGTCACCCGCCACGTATTTCTCTGTTGGGTCTATATCCTTCAGGATGCAACCCTGGGTGGCACTCGTCGGTCTCAGTCTTGCGATCGCACTGATCTATCTAATGGCACAATGGATTCAATCGCTCCGTCAGCGATTGAATTCGCGAAAGGAGTTCTTACCGTATCTCGTCTATGCGATGCTTGCGAGTCTGTACATTTTACTGAGTAGCAGCCGAGCGTCGGCGGATCTGCAAACGATTGGTGATCTGTTCGTCGTCGTGTTTTACGGTGTCAGCGCGGAAGACAGTTCGTTTCTGCAACTCGCGTCACATCTGATCCTTTTCTTCGGACTCGCTTACTTAAGTCAATTGCGTTTGCAGGACCAAATGACAGCGATCGGACCATACACGTGGATGCGTTACCAACGCCTCGAGAAATGGGCACTGCATGTCTTCGTTAAGGAAGGACGCTTTTATCTACTGGCGCTGACGTTTCTGATCATCGGAACGATGGGAGTTGGAATGGCACAAGGGTTAGCGCTATCGCTTTCGACTAGTCTTTTATCGATTTCACCGATGCAATTGCTGTTGCAACTGATTGGCATTTCGATACTACAATTAATGCTTTATTCACTCTTCAGCTTCATCTTACTGTGGCAATTCCCAGATGGATACGCGATGCTCGGTTTGTTCGGTGTCTTATCGGTTTTCTTACTGCCGAACTTCAATCGGTATGGCATCTTTCCGTCCGGATTGAATGGATTCGCCCAGTTGCAGTCGTTTAGTCTGACACATCTCTTGATCGTTTTGTTGATCTATGTTGGGCTTTCACTTGTCTGGTTATATGTTCTGTTTCAAAAAAGCATACGAATATAGGGAGGACGTATCATGGAAATGATCAAGCTCGAGCAGGTCACGAAAGGGTATCAAGGTAATCCGTTATTCGCAGACGTTGATTTGACGATTCAAAAAGGAGACATCATTGGTATCACGGGACCGAATGGTTCAGGAAAGTCGGTCTTATTCAAGATGATTTGCGGCTTCATCCATCCGGACGCGGGAACAATCACCGTCCGGAATGAACAGCTTGGTCCGACACGACGCTTTCCGGAAAACGTCGGCGTCATCATTGATCGACCGGGTTATATTGCCCACAAATCAGGATTTGAGAACTTAAAGCAGCTAGCGGCGATCCGGAAAGTGATCACAGATGCCGACATCGAACAAGCGATGCGGACCGTCGGCTTACAGCCCGGCAATCGCCAGAAAGTCAAACAGTATTCGCTCGGAATGAAACAAAAACTCGCAATCGCGCAAGCCATCATGGAACAGCAGGACATCTTGATCTTGGATGAGGCATTCAATGCACTCGATCACGATAGTGTCTTGCGTCTGCGGGAACTCTTATTGTCCTTCAAAAAAGAAGGAAAGACGATCATCTTGACGAGTCACAATCAACAGGACATCGACGCACTTTGTGACTCCGTCTACCGTATCAATCAGGGGCGGCTCGAGGTTGTCGAATAGAGTGTGAAAAGAATTGAGAGAAAATCAAATGATGCTTATTTTATTGCAAATGCAATAAAATAAGCATATCCTTTAAATAGGTCTTTTATTAAACGATTAAAAGGAGTTTGAAAAATGAAGGAGATTCTTCGTGAAATTGGTATGATTGCACGTGCTCTTGACTCAATAAGTAATTTAGAGTTCAAAGAATTACAACTTTCTAAAGGACAATATGTCTACATCGTTAGAATATGTGAGAATCCAGGAATCATTCAGGAACAATTAATTGATTTGATTAAAGTAGACCGTTCAACAGCAACTAGAGTACTACAAAAATTAGAAAAAAATGGACTGATCGAAAAAAGAAGCAACTTGGAAAATAAAAAAAATAAAAATCTTTTTGCAACAGAACAAGGGAAGGCGATTTATAAATTAATTATTAGAGAACATGAATATTCTAATGAAGTAGCGTTAAGTGGTTTTAAAGAGAAGGAAATCGAGGCGGTATTTCGTTATGTACAACGTATTCGTAAAAATATCGAAAAAGATTGGGAACAAGTCAAAAAAGGACATAAGCGAAATTACTAAACAGAGAGGTGAAGAGATAGATGGAAACAAAAATTAAATTGTGTGGTTTAGATGATGTCTATACATTACAAACACTTAGCATCGAAACCTTTAAAGAAACGTTTGAAGCTGATAACACGGAAACAGATTTACAGAATTATTTAGATAAAGCGTATTCGCTTGAAAAATTGAAAGCTGAGATTCAAGAAAAATTTTCACATTTTTATTTTCTTTATATTGGTCGTGAAGTGGCAGGATATATCAAAGTCAATACTAAATCTGCTCAAACTGAGGCAATGAGCGATGACTCACTTGAGATTGAACGGATTTATTTGAGACGATCGTATCAACAGCATGGCTTAGGCAAGCTTTTGATGAACCATGTTTTTCAATTGGCAAAAGAGAATGATATGAAGGCGATTTGGTTAGGTGTATGGGAACGCAATACTAAAGCTATTTCGTTTTATGAAAAACATGGTTTTGCCCAAACAGGACAACATTCATTTTTCATGGGAGAAGATGAACAAATCGATTGGATTATGACAAAGGAACTTTCTTATTAACGACGATCAAATAAAAGGTAGTGGAACATAGTCCACTACCTTTTATTTGACAATGCAATTTAATTAATCAGTGTTTTTATTTTCCAGGCTTCGTCTTGTAGAAGCTATAGAAGACGCTGATTAGAATGACGAGAACGATCGTACCGAGTGACATCCAGATTGGCATTTTGTAGACGTCACTGAAGATCATCTTCGCTCCGATGAAGACGAGCATGAAGCTAAGACCGTGTTTCAAGTAATAGAAACGATCAATCAAGTTCGCGAGGACGAAGTAGAGACTACGGAGTCCAAGAATCGCCATGATGTTCGCATAGAAGATGATGAACGGATCACGCGAGTACGCGAAGCTTGCTGCGACCGAGTCAACGGCGAAGACGATATCCGAGATCTCGATGAAGACGAGCGCGATCAAGAGTGGCGTGAAGAACAGTTTCCCATCAATTCGTTTTGCGAACTTACCAGACGAGATGTCTTGCGTGATCGGTAAACGTTTCTCTAACCAACGAATCGTTTTGTTTTCTTCGAGCGACGTCTCTTGACCGATGTTCTTGTACATCATCCAACCCGTGTAGACGAGGAACGCTCCGAAGATGTAGTACACCCAAGCGAAATTCTCAAGCAACGAAACACCAGCGACGATGAAGATGACGCGGAAGAAGATTGCACCAAGAATACCCCAGAATAAGACTTTGTGCTGGTACTTCAATGGAATCGCGAAGTATGCGAAGACGAGTGAGAAGACGAAGACGTTATCAATCGCGAGAGCCTTCTCGATGAAATAAACGCTCGTATATTCGATCGCAGCGGAGCTACCTTGATCGAAGTAGAGCCAGCCACCGAAGGCGACGGCAATCGCGATCCAGACGAACGTCCACGTCCAGGCCTCCCGAAGCGAAACTTCATGTGCCTTACGATGGAAGACTCCAAGGTCAAGGGCGAGCATGATGATAACGATGGCTAGAAAAGCAATGAGTAGTGTCAACAGCGCTTCCTCCTTTAAGGTAATTGTTATCTTGAATTTATTATAAGGTCATAAGAACTTAAAAGTAAAGGAATAAATGTTCGGAATGTGCGATTGGTTAAAAAACAATCCTCGAAAGTGGACAAATGTATTCGATATTATTTGCAGTGAAACGACATGAAACCCAGCTCCAAAAGGAGACTGGGTTTCATGCATGTTACTTTTAATTATATAAGTCATCATGATAAGGGAGGGAAATGTGGCACGACGTACGTTCCGAGTTCATCGATGACATCTTCCGCTGATCGCTCACCGTCGAATAGGGCGAAGAACAGATGATTGACGCCAAGCTCGCGGTACAATTCCAGCAACTCGATCAGTCGATTGCGCCCGATCCGAAAACCGAGTCGAATCGGTGTCGCTTCTTCATTTGGATCCGCGGACAGGTCAAGATGCATCGGCATAGAAAACGGGCGAAACGTTGTATTACCGGCTGCTTGACTCGCGGCACGCCATTGCTCGATGGCACGTGCTTGTTCGAACGGTCCTTGCGGATAATACATCCAGCCGTCGCCGTTTTTTGCGAGCCAGTCCATATCCTGCTGTGCGAAACCCGTGATCATCGTCGGGATTTTTTTCTTTGGTCGTGGCACGAGTGTCGCACCACGAACTTCTCCATACGTCGAATCAATTTGCGGATAGTCTTCATATAAAGCTTGCTCCATCACTTGCAGTGCTTCCTTGAACTGAGCACCACGGCTCGGATGATCGACACCGAGTCCATGGAAGTCGGCTTGCCGGTCACCGGACGAAACACCGAGAATCAAACGTTCCGGGAACAAGGCATCAATCGTCGCGACTTCCTTCGCAGAGCGTAACGGATGACGGAGCGGCAGGACGAGTGCTGACGTTCCAAGGGCGATTTGTTTCGTTTGGCTGAGAAGATGCGTCCCGTATATCAGCATGTCATGAATCTGTCCGACAGCCGGATCAAGAAAATAAGGATCCTTCAATAAGACGTCGCGTAGCCAGAGTGTCGTAAAACCATAGTTCTCTGCTTTTTGTGCGAGCTCGACTTGATTGGCAAGCGTCGGCGTTCGCATCTTGAAATTCTCGAGCGGGACGTGGAGACCGAGCGTGAGCTCGCCCTCCCGGTACATCCGCTGATAACTTGCATGATCGTTAAACATAGTAGTCCTCCTTATTGATGTTCGAGACGACGCGAGACACCTGTCAAGATGACGGCAAGAATGACCATGATCCCGCCGACCCATGGCGTGTGGACGAGACCGATCGTATCGGTGACGAGACCACCGATCGTTGCTCCGAGTGCGATGCCGATATTGAAGGCTGCGATATTCAAGGCAGATGCAACATCGACTGCTGCTGGGACATATTTTTCAGCCAACTGGACGATATAGAGCTGGAGTCCAGGGACGTTCATGAACGCAAGGAGTCCCATCAAGATGATACCGATGATACCGGCGACCTTGAATGGAATCATGAACGAGAGGGCGATCATGACGATGGCATGGATAATGAACATATAGAACAACGCTTTAATCGGATTACCGTTCGCGAGTTTTCCGCCGACCGTGTTTCCGATCGCAACCGCGATTCCGTAGACGAGCAGAATAATACTGATCAAGCTGGGACTGATTTTCGTGACGTCCTGCATGATTGGTGTCAAGTACGTAAAGGCGACGAACGTTCCACCGTAACCGAGGGCCGTGATCAAGAAGCCGAGCATCAAGCGTCCGTTCGTCAACAGTTTGAACATGTCGGAGAACTTAGCAGGTGGTGATTGTTTCAAGTCTTTTGGAATCAAGAAGAAACTTGCGATGATCGCGATGATGCCGAGTGCAGCAACCGCGAAGAACGTCGCGCGCCAGCCGAATGATTGACCGATGAATGTTCCGAGTGGTACACCTGTGACCGTTGCGACTGTCAGACCCGTGAACATCAAGGCGATGGCACTCGCTTTTTTATGCTCCGGTACGAGCTGGACGGCAATCGTCGCACCGATTGAGAAGAAAACACCGTGCGAGAAAGCAGTGATGAAACGGGCGACGATCAACAATTCAAACGTCGGTGAAATCGCGGAAACGAGGTTACCAGCGATGAAGACGACCATCAATGCCATCAGTAACGTTTTCCGGTTCATTCGGTTCGTAAGTGCCGTCAGGATGGGTGCACCGACGGCAACACCGATCGCGTAACCAGAAATGATGAGACCTGCGAGTGTGATACCGATATTTAAGTCACCAGCAATCGCTGCGAGCAGTCCGACCGGAACGAATTCCGTCGTACCGATCCCAAAGGCGCTGATGGCTAAGGCAAGTAGGGCAAGTCCGCCGTTTCTTGGGACCTGTTCCTCCTGGATCTGTGAGTTTAATTGATTCATGGGGATTCCTCCTAAAAATGATTTCAGTAGGGATCGTGTCCGGTGGGCCCGACCGAACGTGATCCGATTGACATGACCCCAGCATAACCGGGGTGTTTCATTTCGGGAAGTACGTACTTTAAAGTGCGATAGGCACTAAAAAGTACCCTACTCCTTCATTTAGATGCAAGGTCTAAAAGGAGGTTGTACTTTCCGTTGACAATTGCTATCATATAGCCAGCCAATCCGCTTGGGAAGTACGCACTTTCAAGTACGGTAGGCACTAAAAAGTGCCTATGCTCTCAACGGAATCACGAAAGGATGGAACGAACATGCCATACAATATCCCAGTCGAAGCGACACTCGAAGTTATCGGTGGAAAGTGGAAGGTCGTCATCATGTGTCATTTGATTAAAGGCGAGCGTCGGACAAGTGAGCTTCGCAAGCTGATGCCGACGATCACGCAAAAAATGCTGACGCAACAATTGCGGGAGTTAGAAGAAGATGGCGTCATCATCCGGACGGTCTTTGAACAAGTCCCACCAAAAGTCGTCTACTCGTTATCCGAGTATGGCTGGTCGCTGAAGCCGATACTTGACGCGATGTGCGCGTGGGGAGAAGGACATATCGATTTGACAGGTGGAGAAGTCGTCTCGTCATGACGAACAAAAGTGAGTCTCGCCTGAGGCTCACTTTTTTGAGTACATCATATGCAGGGGGAGAAAAAGATGGAGCAACCAATCGTTCAGTTCGATTCGATTACCATTAGTTTTGAGGATAAAGCAGGTAGACGCCAGTCAATCGATGAGTTTGCACAAGGATTCGAGCATGGCATCTTATTTTTCGGTCATCCACCGGAAACTAGCGACATCAAAGTCGTCCTTGATTTGAAGACGAACTTTGGTGAACGGACGTTTCGGTTTAACTTTTACCGGATGGACCGGGCAATCGGTCATTATCTAATCGATGGGTTGGTTTGGAAATGGGTCATCTTGTGGGAATGGTATTACCAGGAGAGTTATCAATCGGGTGAGTCCTACCATATCAATCGTCCAAAGGAAGGACTTCGTGATTTTTATCGACAAATCGATATACAAAATGAGACATGTTCAAATGATTATTTAGAGTCGGGCATTTACGAGGAGGACGTATCGTGTACGGATAGTTATACAAATTTTGAGAACCTAGATTGGGTCACCGAAGGAGATCCGATTAATACATTAGAACGGATGCGGAACCAAGGTGTCTTTTTCGAGTATTACTTTAAGGTCTGGATCGACTTAGAGCATTCATTGCCCGCGATTCGACGAGTCATCGATGCGTTATCTATACATACACCTGAATAATACTTGAATGAAACGAGCACCGCTCCCTCTGTCGTCGACAGAAGGAGCGGTGCTTTGGTTAAAACGCTTTACGTTGACCTTTTAGAATCGTCTGTTGCAGAGGACCAAAGTCCCCTGGAACCGTCCGTTCCATGAACAGGTACGGTTTTCCATCGACGATGAATTTTCGATCTCCAAGATACTCGAAGTGGCGACCGTCATCCTTTAATCTTCGCTTAACAGCTTGAATATGATCTTCATGATGGATGAACCGCTCGTTAAACGTCATGACGATATTTCCTTTTTTGAATCCGAGTAAGAAGACATAGTAGAACCAATATCCAACGAGACAAATACCAACGGTCAATAACAAATCATACATGTGTGTCGAGCTCCTTTCGTGTATACAGATTTTTACGAATATTTATGTAAAAAGATTCAATCAATTTCAATTAAAAGTAAAAAAGTATTCATCCGAAGATGAATACTCGTTATTTTTGAGCGATGTATCTCTTTTGATCGAAATCATATTTAAATTCAACGATCATCCAATCATCACCCGTTGGATTCCGATACGAGTAAAAGAGCGATGTCTGTTTTTCTGGATACTCGACTGTATTGTCATTATAGGCTTTTCCGATCTTAGATTGACACTCCCACGGCTAAAGCCGCAAGCCCACACCGTTGGTGAGGGTGGGATTCTCAAGTGCTTGGCGGACTCAATCCATTTCTGCTTCGTCCGAGCCTTGAGGTAGGGGTGTGCCATCACCCCTC